>MDTC01237781.1_pt1 | contig 14662 bp, 6 predicted proteins | sample 811181 | NCBI WGS metagenome assembly MDTC01 (sample SAMN05326644, study PRJNA326480) | marine metagenome | isolation source: seawater | place: Pacific Ocean: North | collected 2011 | reverse complement strand
TGTTTCCGAAGCTGGTCCGCTTTCCAGGACGAAATATGTTTTTCGGTGGTGTCCATACAGCCTTGTCGCTCAATGGCCAACTCAGCGGCATAGGAGACGCGCGTCGAGGGGGCTGTTCTGCCATCGCCCGTTGAGTCCCGAGTCCCTTGGCCGATGGATGGCCTTAACACCTACATGCCAGTCATCTAGACGCGTCCCACAGGTCACTTTAGCAAGGGTCTGAGATGTTGCTCCCCAAAAGTTAAGCGTCATGTGCGTCATGTGCGTCATGTGCGTCACACACTGATAGTAAACTGAGTCTTCGAGGTCTCGATTTCGACCGCGTTGAATTTGAAATCCACCTCAATGAGCTCCTGGCATAGGCATTGCAAAGCTTAGCGTTCACGCTCGAGAGAATTCGGAAGGATAGACTTTTTATGCGGCAGCTCTCTTTCTCATCGTTATTTTTGGTGGTGTTCATGGGGTGTTCTGACCCGTATCACGATTTTAATCAAATTCAGGACGGGCCCTTGGCGAACGGGGCACGATTCGTCGACAAAAGTCGTCTTGGACAGGCGAGTTCCTATGTTGGTGATGCGTGTTCAATGGGCTGTATTTGGTCCAGTTATGCAATCGATTTAGGGGCTCAGAGCCCCACTCATGATTGTGCTGGCACACGATGCGCTTGCGTTGAATTTGGTAACATCTACTCAACATGCGTAGCCGATGTCGATTCGGGCGGACAGTCAAGCCCGGACTCTGATCCCATGACGTGGTTTGAAGATGTCGACGACAATCAGCCCAGGGTTGGTGATCAATGTTCGGTGGGGTGTCTTTGGTCTGCATACGCCGTGTCTGTGGGCGCTCAACTGCCTCAAGACACCTGCGATATAGGGGCATGTGCCTGTGTCCTACAGGGAAATGTCTGGTTTGACTGTCAGCCGTCGGAACCCGTCGGTGCTTGGGGAGAAGAAGACTCTCAACCGGCGCCTGCGTCAGCTCCGCCGCAGGCACAACCCCAATCTCAACCAGACTCGAATTCGATTCCGTCTTCTGGTCGATCCCATGTACCTTATTTTTGCCAATATCGTAATCAATTACAGGGTTGGGCGACCTGTCAAAATACATCGATCGCGATGATTTTAGCCAAGTACGGCTGGAGGGGAGTTCCTGATGATATTACTCGCACCTACGGCCGCTTCACGGCCCAAAGTCCGGGCGGATTAGCAAATGTTTTTAATTTGATGGCATCGGACGCAGGGCTATCTGTGCGTGCTACACCCGAGACAAATGGAAGTTTGCCGGAGCTTCGTGCAGAGTTAGCCGCAGGGCGACCAGTGATCATTCACGGCTATTTCACAGCAGGTCATGTTATCGTTGTGACGGGATTCGACTCAAATGGCTACTACGTCAATGACCCTGCAGGCCGATGGAACGAGGTTTTTATGGGCGGATATCCGTCGGAATGTTCTGGAACTGAAGGACATGGGCTCTATTACTCAAAAGCCGCCTTTGAGACCGCTGTTTCCAGAGCAGAAGACGGCTATACCCAATTGCCGCTCTGGTTCCACACATTTCGTTAGGTCTGTCTAAGAGGCAGATCCGGCGCAAGAATGGCGCATCCCCCGATGATGTCACCCGTCCATTTGGCGAGTAGCGCCTCTTTGAGATTTTGCAGCTGAAAGCGATGGGATATGTACGGTTTGATCCGGCCTTGTTCAGCCCAGAGAAGCAGATCGTCTTGTCGAGTGGCGCGCAGCGATGGGTCATGTTTGGTAGAAATGACCGCTGGACAGCCGAGCACGTCCAAGCTCTTCATGAGAATTAAGTTTGTTGGAATCCGGTTGGCGTTAGGCGCGCCTCGGCGTCCGCGCCCTCTGGCTACATCGGGGGTCGATGCCCAACCAACGATAAGGAATCGAGCACCGAAGCGAGTGCAACGAATTGCTTCCAGCGACGTGGGTCCCCCAACGCCGTCGTAGACGCAGTCAACACCTCGATTGTCTGTCAGTAATTTTACATCATCTCTAAAACGTCTGACGTCACCGTCCGATTCCCCCTGTGTACAGATGACATGGTCAGCACCCAGTTGTTTGAGTTGTTCGACTTTATGGGCTGTTCGGGTTGTGGCTAAAACCCGTGCGCCCAGAGATTTAGCAACCTGAATCGCAGCGACACCTGTTGCACCTGATGCGCCGAGAATCAGTAGACTCTCATCGGCTTTTAGCTGGCCGCGGGTGACAAGGCAGTGGTAGGCGGTTTCGTAATTACCAGCAAAGTTGCACGCTTGATCATAGGTCCAGTCGGTTGGGATTTTTCTGATGACCGAAACCGGAACCACGGCATAGGAGGCAAAACCACCCGCATGCTGATAGGCCCCGCTAGATCGTGGTCCCACAGAAAAGCAATCGACGAATACCGGTTGATTGAGCCATATTGCATCCGAGTCTGCCCCAACTGCGATGACATCGCCGGCGAATTCCATGCCCGGTGTATACGGCAGCGTTGGCATGTGCTGGTATTGCCCGCTCGTCATGAGCAAGTCCACCCAACTGAGACCGGCGCTGCGAATGGCGATGAGGGCTTCACCAGGGGTGAGGTCAGCGGGATTGGGCGCCGTCTGAACCTCGATTGAAACGCTTTGTTCAATGCCTTCGAGAGGTGAATCTGCCAGAGACGAGACAAGGGCCTTCAATCCATTTTCTAGTTTCGGCATTCGCAAAATCCTCGCATATCAGTCAATGGCGCTTACTCTGTATTTTTAGATGGCGGCAGACCCATGGTGTGGTTGAGTCTGTCGATAGTCGTTCAATTCGTAAACCAGCTTGATTAAAAATCGTACCACACGGCCGGCTTTGGCGCTCATAGGTTTGGAGACCCATCGATGTCCGAGACCAATCGATTTGTCGGACACGCTGTCTTGACAATTTTAATGAGCGGTCTCTGTGACCCGATCTCGTTTTGTCTACGGCGTCCTCATTACGATCCCCGAATCACCGTCGTTTTCTAATTTTTGATTTGGCATTTTTGTCCGATAGGCATTTCGGTTATGTTGCATTCTGCTTGGAATTAAACTATCGTCCGGTAGTTTTAGGCCGTGGGAGCGGCGTAGAAACGTGGGGTCTGGATACAGTTAGGACCCGATATCAGTCGAACAGGAGTATGGACCGTGACAAAGAGACGCGCTCTCACCGCTTCGAGCATAATCGGAATCACGTGTATGATGGCAGGCTGCTTAGCAGACCCAGGCGAGGGTTTGGCCGAAGCACCAGCCGCTGCGACGACCATTAAAATGGACTTCGAAGCTCGCCCCTTGCCGGAGATACCACTGCCCAACGATTTGGCGACCATCTACGATGAGACGGCCGCGACCAAGCGGCGGATTAATGCATCGATGTTAGCGCCTACAGCACTCGAGAGACGGGTTCGACAGAAAGTCGATCAATTGGATGGCTGGGGCATCAACCAGCCGATTACCGTCCCATTTACCGGACCCATTGGCATTGAGTCCGTCCTCGCTGGCCACCGAGATATCGATTATGACCTCACCAACGATGTGATCTATCTGATTGATGTAGACCCCGCATCTCCAGAGTTCGGCGAGAAAAAATACCTGGATGTTGGTAATGGCAATTACCCCTTCGTGGTCGAGGATTTCGACATCTATGGGCCCCATGATCCGCGCGGCCAAACACTGACACTTCTCTTTGAGGAGGTCGATGAAGACGTCAATGGCAATGGGCAATTGGATCCGGGTGAGGACACCGATATGGACGGTGTTCTAGATAAGCCAAATTATCTCCCAGGATTAACGCCTGCAGCCGATGACTTGAGTGGGCGAGCTGATGCGATCATGACCTTCTACGAGCGTGAGACAGAGACATTGATCGTGCGCCCGATGCTGCCTCTTCGTGAGCGAACGACATATGCCGTTGTGGTTACGCGACGGCTCCTCGACGTCGATGGCCAGCCCGTTGGATCGCCATTTAAGTTTATCAATCACACCGCACAGACCGAGGCTCTAAAGCGCCTGCCCGAGGTCCTCGGTCCCGAATTGGAGCTGGCAGACGTCGCTTTCGCTTGGAGTTTTACAACGCAGACAGTTGAATCGGGCTGGGTTGCTGTACGCGAAGGGTTATACGGACATGGCGTGCAAGGGCATTTGGGCCGAGATTTTCCGGCAAAGCTTGACCTGGCTGAACTCAGAGATGTCGCGTATTTCGAAGGCAGCACCAATCCATACACCCTCTACACGGAAAACTGGCTCAATGTGTTTAAAACATTTGGACCACAGTTGTTTAGCTTCGATGAGTCAGACGACCTTTTTCAGCGATTGGCAGAGTCCCAACAGTATATCGATTATCACGTCATGGGCAGTTTTGACTCACCCCAGTTATTTGAGCGCGATTACAGCTCGCATCCAGCACCGGATTGCGCTGGTTTATGTGGCCATTTAAATGACTGTGCAACCCAGCGCGAAGACCCCTCCATCGCTCTTGATTGCGATGCGCGATGCGTCGACTGGAATCCAGCCCAAAGAGCCTGTCGAGCGGACCGCTGCCAAGCCTTCGAAGACTGCGAAGACGAAACACCTCGCTTGTCCTATGATGAACAATCATGGCCCGAAGACCTCCATTCAAAAGCGGCATCAGCTCGACGGGAAAAAGTACACTTTTGGATGGCTGTCCCTCGTAAAGAAGTCTCTCCGAGAAAAGATGGCAAACCGGCCGGTGTTGTCATCGTCAGTCATGGCTACACCCTAAATCGAGTCGATACGATGGTTCCGTTTGCGGGTGAACTGGCCCGTCGAGGCAATGCCGTGATCGCAATCGATTGTGTCTCCCATGGGCCAATTCCCCTTGAACCAGACGTCGAGACCCTGGCTTCCTCACTCCTGGAGGGCTTTGGTATCGCACCACTCATTGATGTGCTCCTTGACACGAGAGCAGCAGATTTGAATCGAGACGGGTCCATCGATTCGGGCGCTGACTTTTGGACGTCTTACCTGTTTCACACCCGCGATGTCGTCCGCCAATGCAATCTAGACCATATGCAGCTTGTACGTATATTGAGGTCCTTCGACGGCCTCTCAAAAAACATTGATTTAGACGGTGATGGCGAAGCTGAATTGGCGGGAGACTTCGATGGCGACGGTGTCGTAGATGTGGGCGGACCCGACGCATCAATTGGAATGATTGGGACGTCCCTTGGTGGGATTATGTCCGCTATGCTGGCCGGCACGGAGCCAGGCTTGACGGCGTCAGTTCCAGTCGCGGGTGGTGGCGTACTAACAGATATCGGTGTCCGCTCATTTCAAGGCGGCGTCGTCGAAGCAGTTGTCCTCCGTTTGATGTCATCCATCTTCATCGGTCAACGAGACGATGATGCTGGAACGACCCGCATCCAAACGCTGGTCCCGAATCTCAATGACCGATCTCTTTTGGACCTGGGCAATTGGGACGACTTGGCGCCGGGACATATCGTTCTTGCCGTCAATATCGACAATGACGAAAGAGTGTGTGCACGCGTCGATGATGGGGGTAACTTTCGACTTCAGTTAGCCACTGACTTAGACGACCGAATCATTCTGTCTGCGTTCGACGAGGAAATTCCGTGTCTGTGCGATACAGACTGCGTGCCTGAAGGGGAGACAGCCCTGTCAATTTCGATTTTTGACACCTTGGGTCTTGATGTGTCTTTTCAGGGACAGTCCTTTGGTCAGGGACAGCCGTTGCGCGCCTTTGCCGAAGGCTTGGGCCTGCGCAGAGCATCGCCTGCCTTGCGCCGGTTTATGGGCCTAGGTCAGTTGGTTCTCGACCCCGCGGATCCGTCCTCGGTTGCACCGCACTTCACCGATCGACCAATGGTCTTCCCCAACGTGGGTGATCAGACATCAACGCATACGATCGTTGTCACGACCATGGGCGATATGAATGTCCCTGCCAGTTCAGGTGTCAGTTTGTCTCGTGCAGCGGGTTACGTGGATTTTCTCGACTTTGATCCGGCCTATGACAACACGGTCTTCGCAGGCAGCCCTCCCAACCAAATTCTCATCGATACCTATGTCGCTGAAGCTGTTCACACTTTGGGCCGTTTTGAAGATGTGGATGGAAACCCAGTTCACTATGACGTCGAAAACTTCAGCGAGGGAGAGGACATTTATGCGTCACGGGACATCCCGCGATTGGACCCGCCATTGCGACTGAAATTAGACGAAGTAGACCCCACAGGTGGGGTATCTGGTGCCATGTTCTTGTTTGTGCATCCGTCTGGATGGCACGGCTTCGCCCTGCCCGGAACCGAGCGTGCGCAAGCCTTGGCCGCTTGCCAAGTAACATGCGTGGACGATGATGAGGACTGCCAAACTGATTGTATGACCTATGCTGCTGAGGTCTTTGATGGCGGCGACTTTATGTCCGGTATGATCGCCAATTACTTTGCCTCAGGTGGAACGAACTTTCGGACCGATGTGTGCCTGGGCCGAGATAATTGCGAAGGGGACAAACCTCCGGTCCCACCCGAACGTGAGTTCCCCGAAATGTATGAGATACCCTGAACAACAGCTCCAGGAGACTGCTCAAAGGCCGCCGTCGGCCGATACAGCGAGACGATATGAAAAGACGACACTCACTCTGCATCGCCCTATTGTTATGTCTGCCATCATTATCCATGGCTGACGAAATTGAATCAGACGAGGCCTTACAAGGCCGGTTTAGCCTCGAGACCGTCCATCAAACGATGGGCCCGATCGTGGCCGATGATACGGGGGTAGACAGTCCGGCCGATCGTTGGCTGAGTACGCGCATCATGCTCTCCACTCAATTTCGCCCAACCTCGAGCCTGAGCCTGATTGCGGAGGGAGAACTTCGGTTGTATCGGGCCTTTGATACGGGGATGGACTTCGGGCTTGACTACGGCGATGACACACTCGAATTCGGTCGACATCAATCGGCGCGCACAGCCTATTGGGTCCCACGTCAGTTGAGTATTCAATGGACCACATCGGTCGGGTTGTTTCGCTGCGGACACCAAAGTGCTCACTGGGGCACGGGTTTACTGGTTCACGATGGTAAGGCAGCGCGTTTATTTGGTGATAGTTGGACTGGAAATCGAGTCGAACGATGCGTGTATGGCGCAAAAATTGGCGACCACCTGACTTTCTTTACAGGCGGTGATTATGTTTTTCGGGACGATAATGCCGAACATCTCGAAGGTGACCGAGCGTACGGTTGGACACTGGGTGTCCGCTATCTCATCGATAAGGCCTCATCGAAGGCCAAGCAAAGCGTGATCTCGCTCTTATTTGCTCAGCGTTTTCAGGAGGACCGACTTGATCCCAGACAACCAGACGGGACGCGGACAAGACTCGATGTCAATTCCATCGACCTCTACCTCAAATGGGTCTATCCCTTACGGACAGGCGCGTCCCTCCTCCTAGAATCAGAGATGGCCATCATTTTTGGCGAGACGACACGCCCGTACTTAGAAGAGACCTTCGAGACTGGTTCGGACGTATTGGCGGCCGGTGGCGTGCTGCGATTCGGTTACCAAGGGGCGTCTGTAGATGCGATTTTGGAAACGGGCTTTGCATCAGGAGACAACGACCCACAAGACGCAACGATTCGACAATTTACCTTCAATCGGTCTTATACTGTTGGTCTGATTTTATTCGAGCATGTTCTTCCTGTGGTCACGGCGCGTTCAGTTGATCGCGTGACCGATCCTGAACTGCTTGATGTACCACCATCCGGACTGAGGTATACGGTCAATCAAGGCGCTGTCCGGAATGCGTTCTTTCTCTACCCAACATTCGCTTGGACGCCCGCTGACAATTGGTCTCTGCGACTTGCTTATTTGTTTGCTCAGCGAGCCTCTGATGCCCTCGATGTATATCAGTCGGCCATTAACGGCGGTTACAATACCTCGTTGGGCGGTGACCAGCCCGGTGGGCGCATCTTAGGACAAGAGATCGACCTTGGGATCGACTTTGAGCATCGACTTGGTTCACTTGGGTACCGCATCAGTGTGGACGGAGGCGTCTTCTACGCGGGCGATGCATTTGCCGGAATTATCGACGATCCGATTTATACGACACGCGTCTCGGCGGGCATCCAATGGTAATGGGATACAATATGAAATTGATTTATGTCTTGGCACTGGTCGCTTTCGGTTTTGGCTGCGGCGAGGTGAGTTTATTGAGTGGCGAGCGAAGCGTTGGTTTGAGCAAGAGAGTCAACGGGGGTGGACCCGTTATTATCTACGACGTTCTCGCAAAGCCACTACCAGAAATACCGCTGCCAAATGATCAGGCAACGCGTCTGGATCCCACCTCCATTACGGGTCGTCGTCTCAACGTCAGCAAAAATGCCCCCACCGCTTACGAGCGCCGTGCCAGGACCGAATTCAATAGCCTGGATGGTTTTGGCACATACAGTCCCATTACGGTCAGTTTCGATGCCAGGTTAGACATCCCGGACCTGCAAGCAAGACATTTGGATACGGACTTTACGAATGATGCAATCTACGTGTTGAACGTCAGTCCTGACTGCAGTCGATTTGGTGAAGAAGTTGGGCTCGACATGGGTCGTGGACGGTTCCCGATCACGTTGTTTAAACGCGAACGTATGCAGTTGGACCCAGATGCACCTGATGGCTTTACGACACACGGTGGAAACCTCTTATTCGACTTCGACAACCAAGGTTTCTTAAATAATTTGATGTACTCGGAATTAAATGAGCCGGACACAAACGGAGATGGTGTGCTTCAGGTCGCCGAAGATATCGACCAAGATGGTGTACGCGATAGAGCCAATTTCATTGACCCCAGCGCCTGTGATTCAAACACGCCATTTGCCTGCGCTGAAACATGCTCTGACAACACCTGTTTCCAGGCCTGTCTCACAGAGCACGACCGCTGTGTGGCTGACAATTTGGTCAATTTCTATGAGTACGAGACCAATACACTGGTCCTTCGGCCGATTTGGCCGCTCGAACAGAAGTGCACCTACGCCGTTGTCTTGACCAAGCGTCTCACAGATGAGGATGATCGACCCGTTGAATCACCGTTCCCAGGGGTCAACCCTCGAAACCAAACAAAGGCACTTAAACCCTTGGCAGAGCTTCTGCCAAAATACGATTTGGGCCTATCGGACATCGCTTTTGCCTGGACCTTTACGACCGGGGACATGACGGGTGATATAGAGGCCATTCGTGCGGGACTCTATGGCAGCGGTCCATTCTCGCAGCTCCAGATCGAGTTTCCTACGGAGACGTCCATGACCCTGTGGCCGCTCAATGACTTAAGTGAACTGGAGTATTCGGGGACGATGATTGACGGTGCATGTGGTGGCGGAGCTGTCAGCCTTTATTGGAATATTGGTATGGACGAGTGGGAGGCCAATCTCTGCGCATTGGAGGCCGATCTGAGTGGGATGTCTGGTATTTTTGGCGGCACCTTCGATGCGCCATATCTTTTGAATGACAAGGACGGTCATGCCACTGAAGCCTACCCTGCTGATAACGATGAGGTGTGGCAGATCGATCCCCACAATGGCACCATTGAGTACGGCCGCACCAAGGTTTCATTCTGGTGTAGTCTGCCCATCGAGGCAGACGATTGTACATCGGGTAACCCTGAAAACCGACCTTTCTGTAAACCCTTTCCAACCATTCTTTATGCTCACGGTTATGGTGGCAGTCGTGCGGAAATTGCCAGCCACATGGGTCGGCATAATTCGATGGGCTACGCCATTTGTGCGTTGGATGGACCCGGCCACGGTGGCAACGCGTTAATCTTAAATCCAGAAGCCGCCGCAACATTCTCTGCAGGCATCGGTTTTTTCGAGCAATATTACTCGACACCCCTCATCGGCCTGCTTACCCGAGGGCGAGACCGAGATTTGAATAACGATGGAATCCCTGACCCGGGTGGCGATATGTGGACATCGGATCTATTCCACACCCGCGACATGGTCCGACAGGCTGCGGTTGAGTACATCCAGTTCATTCGGATTCTCAGATCCTTTGGTCAGACAAGCAATTTGGGTGATTTCACTGGTGATGGAAAAACAGATATGGGTGGACGTGATGGGACCATTGGTATGTGGGGCATTTCCCTCGGTGGCGTCATATCCGGTGTCATGGCCGGGGCTGAGCCTGGTCTCGACAGTGTCTCCCCAAATGCAGGTGGTGCCGGTCTCTCAGATATCGCCTCTCGAGCATCTCAGTCCGGTGTGCCCGAGGCTGTTCTCTTGCCGATTGTCGGTCCATTGATCGCCGGTTGTTTACCGGTTGATGAGCACCAGCGTCCCGTAGCCGCAGGGATGGCCACAGACGCTGATTGTCTGGGTGTTGGGCTCCCAGCTGGTGACGGTGGTACAATGACCTTTGGTTTCATGGCCAATGACGTCGCGCGACTTCGCAAAGTGAAAATCGGTCAGGTGAGTGGTGTTCAGCCGGGCGACCGTGTTGTGATCCAAAATCTAATCAACGAGGAGCATGTAACGGGTTGGGTCAATGACCGTGGACGTATCAGACTGGGCATCCCTGCGGATGCTATCGACGCCGTCTCCCGGCGGTCTATGTTGGGGTTTGAAGACGGTTCAGCGGAGCCGCGTCGAGCCGAAGATCCAACGCGTTTTGGTGACACGCTCACCATTACCGTCTATGAGGGGGACACTCAGACAGTCCGAGGGAGTGTCGACACATGGCAGACAGATACGACCTTTCAAGGCACCACATATGTTGAGGGGACGCCCCTGGTGGCCTTGTATGAAGGGTATGGTCTGCCACGGAATTCGCCTCGATTCAGGCGGTTTCTTGGGCTTGCTCAGTCTGGTATCAGCAAAGCTGACCCAGCCATTTGGGGCGTGCATACATTCATGGAGCCACTTCAGTTTCCATACGATCCCAATGGCCGCACTGAGGGCGGTGAGACCAAAGTATTGATGATGCCGACTGCTGGAGACAAGAATGTACCGGCCAGCGCTGGCATTGCCATGGGACGGGTCTCAGGGGTTCTCGGTTCGTGGAAGCATGACTCATCCATCTCGAAAGAATACGGCTGGCGAGAAATTTTCAAGCCGGATCCACGCTACGGAAAGTCACCCGATGAGTATTTGATCGATGTCTATGCCATCGAGGGAGACGGTCGACTACAGCGCTACCGCGATAACCCGAATAATCCAAACGTCATCTTTGATGTTGAGAATGTGAGCGACGGTCGAGCGATGTTTTCGTGCGGAGACAGTGACTGGAGCGGCAGAAACGGTGAAAATAAATGCCCGGCGGCTGTCAAAGGATCTGGTCCGGACTGCGCAGACGATACCGAATGTGACGCTGATGGCGCACGCTGCGTTAAGGGTCGATGCGAAGTGTTTTTTCCCATTCCCCGACCCGAAAATGGTGGTCTACGGCTGAACTGGGCTCACCCAGATGGTCGCTTTAACGCGTTTCGTCTACCACTTATGAGACCGGCGGGTCAGCATGGAATCTATAATGCCCAGTCCTTTCGAGACTTTGACACCGATGCGTACATGGTCAACTTCACCATTCGCTTTTTAGGGACACGTGGAGAGAAGGTTGAACATGTTGATGGCTGCGATTGCAGTGCATCGGCGCTTCCAAACATTACCGTCGATGGACGAGACATGAATCCAGCCCTCTTTCTCAGACGGAATGACCAGATTGACCAGTCTTGCCAAACCACCGATTTAAAAGTGTGTTCGGCTGAATGTGCCGCCATCTGGGGGATTCGGACGCCAGCTGAGTCCGCCTGTCTCATGCCCGATCAAGACAGCCTTTGACCCCCTGAAATTGTCCGTTTAGACTGTTGGAGTGTGGTGTACGACACGGACTCATGCACATGAGCCGAAAAAGAGTCGTCGGTGTGAGGGATAGGGGAGACTTTGCGGACTCAGTTAATCAGTTATGTCATGTGCTGCTTGGCCTGTGGGTGTTTAGGCCCATCGCAACCAAGTTCCGTGACTCCGGCTATTGAGACATCAGAGGCACAGCCAGCGCAGGTTTTGGATACCGCCAATGAATCCAAGATCGACACGCCCCATTCAAATGAAGTCATTGCCTCTCTTGACCTGCGCACGATGCAGGAAACCGGTCGTTTTAAAGACCTTAAAATTGCACGTGCAAATCCGATTTCGGACCCTTTTTATAAGCGCGCTAAAGCGACTTTTGAGGGCTACGAACTCAATGCCATCTTGGCACTCTCTCCGAAGTACAAAACCCTTGATCCAACTCGACACAGTCTGCGGTTCGTTTGCCTTGATGGGTACAAAACGACTTTTTCTCTCGACAGTATACGAGGGGCAAGGGGGGTGCTTGCGACCCGTGTTCAAGGCGACACGCCTGTGCCTTGGCCGGTGAAGGCGCGTGGCAAACAGAAACAAACGGCGGGTCCCTATTATCTGGTTTGGGACGCTGAGACATATGATGAAAAGCGGCCGTGGCCCTATCAGCTGACTCAAATCGAATTCATTTCCAATGAATCGGTCGACAGACGTTTGGGCACTCATCTAAAGAATTTGGATCGCGCTGGAGAGGCACTCTTCCGAACCTATTGTTTGGCGTGTCATTCTGTTAATTTACAAGGTGGTCAACTGGGTCCTGAACTCAATGTCCCGAAAAATATCACCGAGTATCGTTCTCACGATTATCTCTTGGCATTCATCAAGAAGCCCCAGGATTTCAGAGCCGGTAGCGTGATGCCTCCAAGTCCATTAAAAGAAGACGAGATCAAATCCGTGATCGTGTACCTTGGCCAGTTGAAAGACGCGAAAGTCTGCTCCAATGCGTCCCAGTGCAGTGACTACATGGATGCGTTACACAAATAAATGCTCGGCAGTGCTGACGCGGACCGGCGTGTCAGGTCATGGACCAGAATCTGATTAAACGCTGGGTGTGTTCTAACAATGACCCGTAACCTGGCTGCTGAATCCAGCATCTAGGCACGGGGCCTAGACTGGGAGGAACGGGAGCCATGAAACAATTCTACGCGTGTGTACTCACGCTTTTCATCGGCGCGTGTACGTCAGACAACCCTGATTTGTCGTTCGACGATCCAAACCGTACGGGCTTTGATGCCACGATTCGGTCGACGGATGGAACCATTCAAACCGATGCGTTATCCAACGGCGGAGCTGACGTCAATGACGTCGTTCTCGATGGGGCCGCAAGACGTCTCGATGGGTCTCAAGATGGTCAGCTTGACGACGGGATCCGCGTGGCGGATGACGCTGAATCAGATTCTCAGGCACTCGATTCGATGGTGAGTGCTGACGCCACAATGATGCAGAGAGATGGTGCCATTGATGCGCGGGTCGAATCTGACAGCTTCATTCCAGTGCTGGATGCTGATGGCGATGGGTTTGGCATCGACACGGACTGTAATGATGATGATCCGGATATCAACCCAGCGGCAATAGAAGCCTGTGATTCCGTGGACAATGATTGTGATGCTGTGGTCGACGAGGGCTGGCCAGACCTCGGGGTTGAGTGTTCTAGCGGTCGGGGGGCCTGTGTCACTGATGGGCAATTCGGGTGCACTCCCGATGGGACCTCGCTTTTCTGTGATGCACCGGTCATAGAGCCGGCAGCGGATGTCTGCGATGGCGTCGATAACGATTGTGATGGCGTCGTTGACGAGAACGCACCGGATTGTTGTGAACCTGGAACAGTCCGGCCTTGTGGACAAGCTGGTGGGCAGTGCCGCATTGGCCAGCAAGACTGCGGTCCGACGGGGCAGTTTGGTGCCTGTATTGGTGCAGAGCTGCCTGCTCCAGAGGTCTGTAATGGACTGGACGATGACTGTGATGGAGAGAGTGACGAAGGCGTACTCAATGCCTGCGGTGGATGTGGTTCGGTTGCCAAGGACAATTGTAACGGACGGGATGATGATTGTGACGGCTCTATCGACGAAGGTGTGCTCAATGCCTGTGGTGGCTGTGGTTTGGCTCCAAGTGAAATCTGCGATGACGTGGACAACGATTGTGACGGACAAGTCGACGAGGGCCTTATCAATGCCTGCGGGCGTTGCGGAGAGGTGCCAGTGGACGCGTGTAATGGTTTAGATGACGACTGTGACGGTGCCATCGACGAGGGGGTCTTAAACGCCTGCGGTGCCTGCGGAAATGTGCCTGCCGAGGTCTGTGATGGCGATGATAATGATTGTGACGGAGAGACCGATGAAGGCTTTGAGGCTGATTGTGACCAATGTGAACAGCGCCAGCCGGAGCGATGTGACGGCATAGACAATGATTGCGACGGAGACATCGATGAAGGTGTTGTCAACGCATGTGGTCTCTGTGGCCCCGTTGCAGTTGACGTATGCAACGAGCGCGACGACGACTGCGATGGAAACATTGATGAAGGGGTCGTCAACGCATGCGGCGGTTGTGGCCCCGTTGCAGTTGAAGTATGCAACGAGCGCGACGACGACTGCGATGGTCAAGTAGATGAAGACTTCGAAGGGGGATGTGGTGAGTGCCTTCGGCCAGCGCCGGAGCGATGCGACCGCATCGATAACGATTGCGACGGGGACATAGACGAAGGTGTTTTAAATGCCTGCGGTGCTTGCGGAGACGTGCCCTCTGAGGTCTGCGATGGCGCAGACAATGATTGCGATGGGACCTTAGACGAAGGTGTTTTAAATGCCTGCGGTGCTTGCGGG
>MDTC01091716.1_pt1 | contig 14663 bp, 13 predicted proteins | sample 811181 | NCBI WGS metagenome assembly MDTC01 (sample SAMN05326644, study PRJNA326480) | marine metagenome | isolation source: seawater | place: Pacific Ocean: North | collected 2011 | reverse complement strand
TTGCACTTGCGTCCAAAGCAAGCGCCCTCGTCGGGCTTATTTGCTTCGTGCGCTTGCAATCATCCGCCTCAACAAACCTCATCCCCAACCCTTCTCCAGCCTTGGGAGAAGGGAGGACTTAACCGATGTATACGGAGGATTCTAGGTTTCTGTTCCGGTGGACGTTGCACTTGTGTCTCCGCAAACTCCCCTGACTCCACGAGTTTATCCCCTTCGTGTAGGCGGATATAGCAAGCCATATCCTTGGATTCCTTTTTGCTCGCCTACTTGCAGTGGGTTTTTTGCGTCTTCACTTGCAATCATCCACCTCAACAAACTCTCCTCCCTGTCACTTCGTGACTTCCCTCCTCTCAAGCCTTTCGAGAGGAGGGACCATTCAACCGATAGATACGAAGATTGAGGTCGGACACAAGGCCCGACCCTACTGAATTCCAACCGATATATACCGGCTTATCGGCCACCCAAATTTACTGACATCCATCCGATATACACGGGGTTATAAATCGGACGCGAAGGGCGTTTATGCTGATGTCCGATATACACGGGTTTTTCGTTTGTATCGCGATATATCCTTTGATATGCATCGCTCCCCTTACCAACGAAGTTGAGTAGGCGGATCTGGACGACCGCAGGTCGGACTGAGGGGGTCTTGCATCACTCCCCTTGTCGACCAAAGCAAAGCGCAGGTCACACAGGGGGAGCTGGACGAGCATTCGCTCGGACTGAGAGGGTCTTGCATCGCCCCCCTTGCTTTGAGGGTAGGTCTTTAGACCTGCCCAATTCCGAACGATGCGATGCCGTAGGCATCGCGTACCCTCTCCATAGGCCCAGGTTTTAACCTGGGTGAACGGCCATTGGTATCCCAGGAAGGCCATTGGTATTCCAATATCCGTACATATATGATGTTATTCGTATCCTTTGGGCGCGTTCTCCCAACGAATGTTTCTGGAGACAGATCTTGAATGATCGTGTGGTTGGAATTGTTTGGTTGGTATCACACAAAAAGCCCCCGCGTACACGGTATAACAACCCCCCTTTCCTTCTCCGAAGGGCCAGAGAGGGAAGATAAAGCCCATCAAGGGGGTTTCGCAGCCTTAAAATTGACCCCATACCAAGCATTGGTATAGTGGACAACTCCCCTATACCAATGCTTTCGAGAGCGTACGAAGGAGACTGCGTGTTTGAATTATTCTTCAGAGGAATGTTGCTAGGAGTTCCGGCTGTTTTCTTGATGGGTCCGGTCCTTTTGACGATCCTGCAGGGCGCATTACGACATGGGTTTCTCGCAGGCTTTGCCGCCGCGCTCGGCATCGCAGTAAGCGATATATTGTGCATTTTTCTTTGCTACATCGGATTATCGCAGGTGTTAAAACACCCAAGTAGCCAGTTTTACTTTGGGTGGATTGGGGGTGTGTTGCTCATTGTATTTGGGTTGGCGACACTGCTCAACAACAGTCCCCCCAAAGCGAGCGATGAAGGCATACAAACAAAGGAGTTTATGGGTTGGTTTACAAAGGGATTTTTGGTCAACTTCGTCAACCCCTTTGTGTTTGTGTACTGGATTATGGCGATAGGCTTGCTCGACAACCAGTACGGTGCCACACCTCTGAAAGTGACAGTCTTTTTTGCGGGCAGTATCTTCGTGATTTTCACGACAGACGTCATCAAAGCCTTTCTCGCGAAACAAGTCAGACCCTTCATCAAAACAGAGGTATATCATTGGATAAATCGAATGTTTGGTATCTTACTCTGTGGGATCGGTGGATACTTTATCTGGTACACTATGACAAAATTATGACAAAGTAGACTTGATGGTGTGGTGGGAGTTTGGTACCCTTTCTTGGTGGGTGTGGGGACAAAAACACCACGCTATAAGTAGGACGAAACAAGATAGGAAGAAGACTCATGGTACAAGCCGTCTGTACAGATAGTCAATTCATCGCAGAAGAGCTCTATGCGTTGATCAAACGCCTCGAAACCTCGGGTTGGTCACAAGACGCCGACCAGATTCGAGACAGGCTGCGTCTGCTCAAAGAGAAGCTGATCAAAACACTTCAGGAACTCGACACTGAATCGACCTCGGACTGGTCGCAAACATTAAAAGAGCGCCTTGAACATTTACGACAGCTGATGACATCAGCCCCATCACTTGAGGGCATCTCATCCGATGCGCTCAAACAAGAGTGGCGTGCATTTCGCAAAAAACTCGTCCCTGTCTACGAATCCCTCGCGGCAAATTTACGTATGCAGGACATACACCTGCCAAGCCTTCGTCCCACAAACTACAAGCGCAACCTCTTCCACGTCTCCTCGGGGATCATGGTCCTGATGATTTTACAGCACCTCCTCGCACCAGCGACTCAATTTTGGGTCATGATCGGTGTGACAGCTTGGGCCTGGACGATGGAAGCAACCAGACGCCACAGTGAATTTATCCACAAGACTCTGATGAAGGTCTTTGGTCCCATCGCTCACCCCCACGAGCACTACAGAGTCAACTCTGCGACGTGGTACGCAACAGCCTTGCTTTTATTGACCATCTTTTCACCAAGAATGGCCTCCGCGCTCGCGGTCATTGTCCTCGCTGTAGGTGATCCCTTCGCCGCGCTGATTGGTCGAAAGTTTGGGAAGATCAAGATCAACGCTGGACGCACCCTCGAAGGTATGCTGGCCTTTATCTTCGCAGGCGCTGCCGCCTCCATGCTCGTGATGTGGATCTACGCACCACACATCGCCCTGCCTCACATGCTGCTCCTCGCATTTATCCCGTCTTTTGCAGGCTCACTCGCTGAAATGTACAGCCAACGCATTGACGACAACTTTACGATCCCAATGAGCGTCAGCCTCTGCGCCATTCTTTGTGGCTTCCTCTTCGGTATTCCCCTGACATAATCCCGCGAACCAAGCCCCACAAAAAAAGAAACTCCTTCGATTGCTATTGTCTTTTTGTTACCTTTTTGCGACAGGGAACTTTTTTGATTGACTTCCCGTCAAAAATTGATCAGAACAGGACTCGCAAACAGGACAACGAACAAGGCAGGAAGAGACATGACAGTAGATACAACGTTTCAACTTCTCAAAACGAAACGTACCAAGATCATCGCCACATTGGGGCCAGCAACTTTTGCATCGGAGCGTATTCAGCAGTTGATCGAAGCTGGTGTCAACTTGTTTCGTCTCAACATGTCTCATGGTGATTACGACGGATATATTCAGGCACATACATACATCCGTGAAGCCTCCGACAGGCTCAATACATCAGTCGGTATCATCGCGGATCTATGTGGTCCCAAGATCAGAACCGGACAATTCAAAGATGGCCCCATCACTCTCACACCAGGTCAACAAGTCACCATCACGACAAGAGACGTTGAAGGCGAAGATGGACTGATCCCCTCCCAATATGAACAAATCGCGGACGACCTGAGCCCCGGAGATCGCGTCCTACTCGCCGACGGGACGATGGAGCTGACTGTTGAATCTATCGATGGAACAGAGGTCGAATGTGTCGTCGTCCACGGAGGTGAGCTGGGTAGCCGCAAAGGTATCAACCTCCCAGGAGTCGAGATCTCCGCTCCATCCATGACAGAGAAAGATTTTGAAGACGCAGTCTTTGCGCTGGATCTAGGTGTCGAGTACCTCGCCCTCTCCTTTGTCCGAAAACCCCAAGACCTCGACGAACTTCGTGATTTGATCAAGAAAAAGCGCAAGAGAACGGGAATCATCGCCAAGATAGAGAAGCCGGAAGCGGTTGAAAGAATTGAGGGTATTGTTGATAAGGCTGATGTACTGATGGTCGCACGTGGTGACCTTGGTGTGGAGCTTCCAGTCGAACAAGTCCCACTCATCCAAGACGAGCTCGTCAACTACGCACGCTCACGAAACCGCCCTGTCATCGTCGCCACCCAAATGCTCGAGACGATGATTGAGAACCCAACACCAACACGCGCCGAAGTCGCCGACATATCCCATGCAGTCCGAAGTGGTGTCGACGCGATCATGCTTTCAGGTGAGACCGCGATCGGGAAACACCCCATCAAAGCTGTCCAGTTGATGAGCCGCGTCGCAAAGCAAGCCGAAGGCCACATCTGGAACAAGGCCTACTTTGGTTCACTCGCAACACAAGCCCCCGCCTCGATCACACTGAGCAATCCCCTGCGTGACGCGATCGCCAACGCGACCGCGATGCTGTCCAGAGATCTTCAGGTCCGCGCGATACTCGTCCCCTCCACAACAGGCACAACAGCCAGAGTACTAAGCGCTTCGAGACCGGCAGCACCACTCGTCGCGTTCTCCTCAAATATCCACACCTGCAGAAAACTCTCACTGATGTGGGGTGTGACACCAATCTACTTCGAAGAAGCAGATCTATATCAGCTCGATAAACTCGCGAGACATCTGACCAAGAGATTGGAATTTGCCAATGAAGGCCAATCCATCCTCCTCGTCAAGGGATTCAACCCCGATCCAAGCCAAAACAAACCCTCCATCACAGTCCTTGAGCTCTAAGAGACTTCAACGACCTACTCCTTGGCTTCAAGCCGCTTGAAGGCGTACAATGTCCCACCAGCCCCGTTGATAAAGATCGTACCGTCTTCGTCCATAGTGGGCTTACTCAAAAGCCGCTCGGCAACCCTCGTCCAATACTTGATATCCTGCGTCATCGGCTCGACCCCGACAAGAGTACCATCATTACAACCCCAATAGACAACACCATCGAGAAGATCAGGGGATGAATACATCTTTGATCGTGCATCGTACTTGTAGTGGATCTCACAGGTGTCGAGGTTGATCACGTAAAGTCTTTTCTCCGTAGAAGGACAATACAGAAGGTGATCGACGATTAACGGCGTCGCATAGACGATGTTTCGGGTTTGGAGCTTGAACACTTCTTTGCCGTCTTTGACATCGAGACCATAGATAGAGCCATCAAAAGAGCCAAAATACACCCGCCCGCGCTCTTTGTCGAAAGCGATACCGTGCTTGACCGAACCCTCTGTTTGGTAAGACCACAAACCCTTCCCTGTTTTGGCGTTCAACGCCATCACATATCCTTCATTGGTTCCACACACAACCATATCGTGTTCATCTATATACAATGGTGTTGCGTGCAAGAACTCCTTCACAGGCTTCCACCAATGTTGCTTCCCGGTGTCCGCATCAAGGGCGAGCAGCGCGCCTCTGTGTAATGGGTTTTGGTACTCAGCGCCGATGTAAATCATGTTATGCTTGGCTGAGTAAGCAGGCGATGAGCCGATAAAATCGGACTCTGTGTGACGCCAGACGAGTTTTCCAGTTTTGGCTTGTAAGCAGTATACATTTCCATCGTACGCACCAAAATACACGCGACCATTGTGGAGAAGTGGGCTGGAAAAGATCCCCTTCTTCATCCGACCCGTTTTGTACTCCCAAGAGGTGTATCCGTTCTTTCTGTTGAGCGCGACAAAGTGATCGTCGCTGCCAAAGTAGACATGGTCTTGATCGCAAACAGGCGCAGAGTTCGGAAAGTTAAAGACATAGTTAGGGTCTTTGGCCTGGTAGTACCAGAGACATTCGAGGTTGGGTTGGGGCCATGTCTTGCGATCCGTCGCAGACAACACGAGCGAGAACTCATCGAGCCCAAACAGAGAGCGATATGGAATATTGTGAGTCTCAGACCACTCTCGGGCTCTTTGGACTTGATAGTCGATCAAAAAGAACGCCTCGGTGATCTTTCGCTCCTCTTGCTCAAGTGCCAAACGGACGCGCTCAACAGAGGAGCCACTGTGGATCAGATCATCGACGACGAGAATGGGATGTTCATTGAGCAGACCTTCGATTTGGTTACACAGTCCGGACGTTTTGCGCTCTTTTCGCACGAGAAAGCTGTTTACATTGATCCCACGCTGTGCGGCTTTCATCACGATCGCGGTCACAAGAGGGATCGCCCCCACTTCGAGTCCTCCGACTTGAAAGGGCATTTTCTCTTCATGAATATCCCAGAAGACATCGGTGATACAATCGAGTGTGTCGGAGCGGAGAAACAACCTGCGCAGATCGATGAGCCAACGCGTACTCCCCCCGCTTCTCGCACGCATCGAGCGATGGTAATCCATAGGATGCAACACCGCTAACTCCTCGATCTTATCGAAGATAAATTGTTTTTTTTCCTCAAATGTATCCATGACGATCATCCCTTTGCATTCGCGCTGGTGAAAAAAGGCCTCAAAAGCGAGCAAAACAACACTCTTTTTCGACAAAAAGTACAACCAACAAAAGAACTTACAAACCATCTGAGAAAAGTAAGCAACCCTTTTGCGGTGATGCCGATACTATCAGTGTGACAGAGATCACCAAATGATTCAAAAAACACTCCACTGCGAGTGTAAAAAATATATCACTTTTCGAAACATAAAACTGAGAGGAACGAGTCATGAAAACAAATCAAATCATGAAACACACGACATTCTTTGCCAATGTGATGGAGCAAGCCAACGCAAGAGGTCAAGAGCACTGGTCCGCTTCACAAGAAGAATTGACCAACCGCCTCGAAGGATTCAAAGGTATCGAAAACTCTTTTGAAGCAGCTCCGACAAGCCCCACAGAAAATGGCATGCCTGTTGTCTCTCCAAGAGAGATGCTCAATGAGTTGCGTAGCAATGGCTCTCTCAACCCCCCAGGGTCCGCTGAAGGTTTCGAGCCTCCAGCACTTCCCGAAACATCCGAAGAACTTAACAGACTCCCAAGTGGCCCAGAGAACACCCCCACATTGCCTGAAACAGCAGGGGATCCAGAGACAGCTTCACAGCTCGCTGACATGATGAAATTTCTCAACGAGATGCAAGAGACCGTTGAAGAAGCCATCGTCAACCAAAACGAAGTTGAAGAAGAAGTAGGTAAAGAGCCTGAGTTCCCAGAAGAAAAAGAGCGCCCCACTTTCACACCTGAGTTTGGCTCCCCAAGAGAGCCCGGTGGACCCGGACGTCGATTCGGCGGAGGAGACGGTGGAGATGGCGGTGGATTCTCCGGTGGAGACGGTGGAGATGGTGGAGACGGTGGTGGAGACGGAAGTGGTGACCCACTCGCGTTCGACCTCAACCGCGATGGAAAAATCGGTGTCACAGGTGGTTCGACCGCTGAAAACCGTAACGGAAAGTACGAAATGGGTCGCACTGTCGATTTCGACCTCGACGGTGACGGAAAAATGGATAAAATCGAGTGGATGGCAGGCGACGGAGACGGTATGCTCGTCGACAACTCTGATGGAAAAGCTGCCGAAAACATGGACGGAACACGCCTCTTCGGTGACGAAGGTGGAAAATACCGCGACGGTATCGCCAAATTGAAACTTCGCGACGCCAACAACGACGGCAAGATCAGCGGCGATGAGCTCAAAGGTCTGGAGATGTGGATCGATGACGGTGACGCGAAAGTCGAAGCCGGCGAGATGAAAACACTCGAAGAGTTGGGTATTACTGAGATCAGCGTCAAGCGCGATGTCCAAACCAACGAACGCGGTGAAAAACTCATGCGCTCCTCTGCCAAATTCGCAAACGGCGAAGAGATCATGACTGAAGACGTCTGGTTCGGTGTCGACAAGTGGGGAAAAAATGATCCCACTCAGGACAGCAGCGCACAAGACACCTTCCAACGAGAATTTGAACGCATTATGCGTGAGTTGAACCTCAAACAAAAAGGCTAAGGGATTTTTTCTCCTTACGGCCTGACCATCCATAACACTTCCCAGCCCCTCTGCTCTAGACAATCCATTCACACTGCCTATAATACACTCATTGCAAGACATAAACATCTACATTGCAATACACATTCTTACGCCCACCATAGCCGAAAGGGTGCGAGTGCTTTTCATCGTGTACACCAACACTTCGTCACTCACCTTCGACGCTGATTGGAGAATATCAGTGCCCGGTCGCATATCTTTCATGCTTTGTCTCTTCTTTCTCTTTAGCGTACCCATCGCCTGTACAAATCCAGTCGTCTCCCAAGAGCAGGCAAAAGAGAGCCCTGCTCAAGGCGAACAGCAAAAAGAATCCTCCACACAGGAACAACCAACGCAAGACGATCAAGACGCATCCACACCCGAAGAAAACGTGGCTGATGCCAATGAACCCATCGCCGAAGAGCCGACCCCCGAGCCATCCCCAGAACCACAACCCAAAGACACACCCGACGAAACAAACGACTGTGAAGGGCTTGATGCCATCACTGGAACGAAATTTTGGTCGATCTACCACAACCTCACACCGAGACCATTCACTGTCTACATCCCGCCACAATACAAACCCAACAAGTCGATGCCTGTCGTGCTCAACTTCCACGGGATCGGCTCAAACCCAGCGCAACAACAGATCATCAGTGGCATGGACAGCCTCGCAAAAGAGAAGGGATTTATCACCATTCATCCCCAAGGTGTCGGAAACAGTTGGAATGGTGGCCTTTGCTGTTCCCCTGCGAGCAGCCCAATGTTCGTCAATGATGTCGGTTTTGTACGCGCAATGCTCGATTATGTCGAAAAAAAGTTGTGTGTAGACAAAAAACGCATCTTCGCAACGGGGCTCTCAAATGGTGCCTACATGACTTACAGGCTCGCGTGTGAATTGTCCGATCGTATCGCTGCGGTCGCTCCAGTCGCAGGTCTTCTCGTTGCCTCTTCCTGCAAACCCAAGCGCCCCATCTCGGTCATGGCTTTCCACGGCACAGGTGATGCGATTGTTCCCTACGCAGGATACCCACTGCTCGGGTGGAACTCAGTACAATCGAGTGTTGATCACTTTGTGAAACACAACGAATGCCAAACAGCAGCAAACAGGATCTTCGAGAAGGATGACACGCACTGTGATCAGTACGATGGGTGTAAAGACAACACAGCGGTCACCCTATGTACCACAAAAAATGGGGGGCACACATGGCCCAGCGGCTTCCCAATTCCCGGCTTCGGAATCACGACAAGGGACATTGACGCCACGAAAGAAATGTGGAAGTTCTTTCAAAAACACCCACTTTGATGCTATGATTGCCCTCATATGTTGACAGACATTCCTCAACAAGATGGCAATCAAGATGACAAAGAGATACACCACCCTTCTATCACCCCTCCTCATCGTGCTCATTTCCGGATGTACCGGCACGATTATCCCCAACCAAAGCCAAAAAGATGGACAGGCGTCTTATGAAGCCTCCTTCGAATACACTCGCCCATCAGAATCATCCACAACAAACGAACGCATCATCACACCACAAGAACGTACCACTCCACCCAACGAAAAGACGATCGGGCCAGAGCCGACAGGCCCAGAGCCCACAGGCCCAGAGCCTACGGGACCTGAGCCGACAGGTCCAGAACCCACAGTAAGAGACGCAGGACCCGAACCGACGCTCCCAGACACACCCAAGCAACCTGACCATTCGGTGACTCCTGAACCGACAGTCGAGTTGCCACCAGAGCCTCCTCCCACAGGAAGTTGCAACGCTCTGTCCGCGATAAGCGGATCGAAAAGTTGGACCATCAAACATGATGGAGTGACACGAACGTTCACTGTGTACATCCCCAAATCATACAAGCCGACACAGAGAACCCCCATTGTCTTGAATTTCCACGGCGTCAACTCCAACGCTTGGCAGCAACAATTTATCTCGGACATGAACGCTGTCGCAGACAAAAAGGGATTCATCACTGTCCACCCTGAAGGCCGAAGTAATAGCTGGAATGGCGGTCTGTGTTGTTCTCCGGCGAGTAGTCTGCTCAAATCAAAAGATGTAGACTTTGTGAGAAAAATGCTCGACTACATCGAAGGCAAGCTGTGTATTGACAAAAAGCGAGTGTTTGCGGCAGGCCTGTCAAATGGTGCGTACATGGCGTACAGGCTCGCTTGCGAATTGTCCGATCGTATCGCAGCAGTATCTCCCGTCGCTGGATTGTTGTTGTCGTCCCCTTGTAAACCCGTCCGTCCGATCTCGGTGATAGCCTTCCACGGGACCTCTGACGCGATTGTCCCCTATAATGGCTACCCCCTTATCGGCTGGATCTCCGTCCCAAACAGCGTCAAGCACTTTTACACACACAACAAGTGCAACAGCGCTCCCCAACAAGTCTTCAAAAAAGGTGACACCACTTGTGAAGAGTACAGTGGATGTCAGGCCGGGACAAAGGTGCGCCTGTGCACAACCCAAGGTGGTGGTCACACTTGGCCAGGTGGGTTTCCTGTGCCAGGGTTAGGCAAAACGACCAAGGACATCAACGCAAGCGAAACGATGTGGACATTCTTCCAACAACACCCGCTGCCTTAGAGCCCCCTCAAGGAAAGACTGCTCCCTGCAAAACTCTTCCTCTTTCACGCCTTTCATGATATTCTCGCCACCACAAAGAGCCAGAAACATTCCCCGAGATGGTCCATTGAACCGAGAACAGGACAATCCTATGCACATAAACTTGCACCCCTTATGGCGATTCACAGCACTCATCTTTCTCGCAAGTTTTCCATACCAAGAAGCAAACGCATCTTCACGTAGCGAGTATCGGCAAGCGAAGAAAACCCTCTCAAGTGCGTCAAGTAGAGCAGTGTCAGGCGCAAGACGAGATAGTTGCGGCGCGACAGAGCGACTCAAGGCGTTCCAATCGACACTCAAAGAGACAAACACACAAGCGCGCAAGTGGAGTCGACGGTACAAACGAAAATTCTGGAAGATATACAAGCAATATCGACGATGGGCACGAAAGAAAATTCGTCTGTACGGAACACGGTGTGAGGTCAAAAAAATGGCCAAAGAGGCCGCCGAAAAAGTGCCCGCAGACTACCAAAAAGCCAAAAGCGATGAGGATGCCTGTGTGCGCTACAACCAAACACACAACAACCTCGACTATCTCGAAAAAATTAACAGAAGACGGCTACGCAAAGTCTCCCGACGCACCAAGAGAACGCTCTACAGGCTGAAAAGAAAATACTACAGAAGAAACAAGAGGCTCCGAAAAAGGAATTGGCGCGCCTGTGCAAAGCAGTGGAAAAAACAAGTCTCAAAAGTCAATCGCTTCACTTGCTGGAGAAAATTCCGTCCACGCTCTCGAAGAAAACGAGGAACACTTTGGGTGGGAGGCTCCTACGAGGTCTCCATCAATGGCGTCTCTTGCGGCACATCTCCCTTCAAAGGTCGTCTGCGCCCTGGAAGTTACAATGTAGAACTTCGCAAAGGCGACGCAGTCGTCCAAACCTATAAGATCAATCTCCCAAGGAGACGCCTTGTTGTCTTGCTGCCAAAGAGCGAGAACACAGCGATCGCGGCTGCTCCGACTCCAAGAGCCTCCAATACAAAAAAAACGGATGGAGGTGGAGGGTTAAACCTCAACCTCGGCAATGACAGCACCTCGACACAAGGTAACGGCTCCACTCCTCCCCCAAACAGTCGCCAAAACCAGGCAATGAACAACGGTGGCCAAGTCGACGATCCAGAGACACCAGGAGGATTGAACAAAACGATCCAGCGCAAAGGCGAGACACCTCTTTTCCTCGCAGTAGGGACGAGAATGTATACACGAAGTCTTACATTCCAAGATGATCTCTACGGAAAACTCAACGCCTACAATCTCAACTTTGCCCCCACGATTTCGATCGACCTTGAGTGGTATCCAGCCGCTCACTTTACCAAAGGACCGGCGACTTATGTCGGTCTCTTTGGTGGCGTCCACTATACTGTGGGTGTCCGCTCGGTCCAAGCGACGGCACAAGGTGAGTCCGTCTATGAAGCCAGCGCGCTTAGTTGGAATGTCGGTATCACTGGAAAGATTCCAGTCGGTCCAGTCTTCCTTCAACCACGCGTCGCTTTTGGTGGCCAGAGCTTCGACACAGGCGCAAGCAACAACCCGAATCTGTTGATCCCAGCAGTCGATTACCAAACTGTGAGGCTCGGTGCCGCAGTCAAGTGGAATATCAACTCGACATTTGCTGTACGAGGTTCGGCAAATTACCGCATCCCACTTTCGACAGGTGAGCTTGGTTCTGATACGTACTTCCCCAAAATCTCAGGCGGAGGGTTGGATGTCGGCGCACACCTCTTCATTCGGATCATGCCTTTGCTCGGTGTACAGGTTGGCGCGGAATATGTCAGGTACTTTTTCGCGATGAATGTCGAACAGAATGACCCCTTGATCGTTGGCGGCGCCGTCGATCAGTACATCAACTTCGATTTGCGTGTGTCATTGCACTTCTGAGTGACCAACGAAAGGTTTTCTCGATGAAATTATCTTCCATCCCCCAGCTCTATCGTGACGCAAACAGGCTCACTGAAATTGTCATGATTATGAGCAAATATGGACTCGCTGAATGGATCAGCAAACTGCAACTCGAATTGGCGGACTCCATTCTCAAAACAGCCAACGGCGATATCCTCTCAAAGTACTCCTTTGAAGAGCGCATTAGGATGGTCCTGACAGAGCTCGGTCCCACCTTTATCAAATTGGGACAGGTACTCAGCACCCGCCCTGACTTGCTTGGCGCGGACCTCTCGGATGAGCTCAAAAAGCTTCAGTCCAATGTCCCCGCTGATCCACCGGAATACATCAAACAAACGATAGAAGAAGAACTCGACGCCCCCATTGAAGACCTCTTTGCGTCCCTTGATTTAGAAGCCGTTGCGTCAGCTTCTATCGGCCAAGTCCATTTTGGCAAGCTCCAAACAGGCGAAGATATCGTCATCAAAGTTCGCCATAAAGGCATCTGCCCAAAAATCCAAGAGGATTTGAGCATTCTCGTCAGCCTCGCACAGCTCGCAGAGCGTATCCCGGAGTTTGCGCTTTACCAACCACGTGCGACAGTTGAAGAGTTCAAAAGGACACTGGAACGGGAACTTGATTTTAGCTGGGAGTTGAGAAACATCCAGACCTTCTCACGTAATTTCAGCACAAACCCAAAGGTCAAAATTCCCAAGGCTTACGGTAAGTATTCGACCAACAAGATCCTCACGATGGAACACATCAGGGGACACAAGCTCACGTCCCGAAAAGAACTGGAGGAAGCTGGCTACGATCTCAAAGAGGTCGCGGTGACAGGAGCCAAGATCTTCCTGGAGATGATCTTTAGTTACGGTAGCTTCCACGCAGATCCACACCCCGGTAACTTCTTTCTTTTGGATGACAATGTCGTTGGGCTCATCGATTTCGGAATGGTCGGACGTTTAAGTGAGCGGTTGCGAGAAGATATCGAGGACATGTTGATGAGCCTTGTCCACAAGGACGCAGCATCACTGACAAGCTCGATTATCCGAGTCGGTGAGGTCCCCAAGCATATCAACACAGAAGATCTGAGCGCAGATATCACCGACTTTGTCGCCTACTATGCGACCCAATCTTTGAGCGAGTTTGATATCAGCGGTGCGCTCAATGAGATGATGGAGATCATTCGCCGATATCACATCGTATTGCCTGCACAAATTGGTATGTTGATCAAGGTCTTGATCACCCTCGAAGGGACTTCGCGTTACCTCGACCCAGACTTTAGCCTGATCGAAGTCATGAAGCCCTTCCAACAAGAATTGGTCGCACGTCGCCTCTCACCTGATCGTTACCTGAAAAAACTTCACAGGGTGTACAACGATCTGAGCCGTGTCATTGAGATCCTTCCTGGGCAAATGCTCGATATCACCGAGTCCGTGCAAAAGGGAGATTTCTACATCCCTCTCGATCACCAAGGACTGGAACCATCGGTCAACAGGGTCGTCATAGGACTCGTCACAAGCGCCCTCTTCTTGGGTTCTGCGCTGATGTTGAGCTTGAAGGCTCCACCGCTATGGTCGAGTTTTATAGGAGGTTCGGCGCTAAAAGATCTGTCACTCTTTGGGAGCGTGGGGATGCTCATGAGTGCATATATGGGATTCCGATTGCTTCGGGCGATCAATCGCTCTGGCCATCTCAACAGAGAAGAGAAAAAGCCTCCCTTCCGCTGAGACTATCGCTAGATATCTTCAAGCAATTCGAGGACGAGGGAATGTACAAGGGGCGTGTATGAATCCATGGGGGGGGGTGTATCCGTCGCGTGTTCTCGTGAGTGACGGAAAGAGGGATTTCGAGAGAGCCATGGGAGCTCGTCATCTTCGGCGTGGTCAAGTAACTGTCCAATGATCACAGGGTGGCCGGCTGTTGGCGTCTCAAGTTGTTCGGCTTGCACGAGAAACGCCCGCGCGTGGAGATAGGAGAAGGGAGTCTGTTTCCCTTCACAACGCAACACGAGCACAGTATCGGGCTGTGTTGCATCACCCCAAAAAGCTTTCACATCAAACAATTCAGCACTTCCAAATACACGACTCATCACAAACATCCTCTGTCAAAAAACACATTCCTTGTTCACTTCGCAAGGCTATCCTGCCCACCTCACAAGATCCAATTTTTAACAAAAACAATCGACACTCAAGCTATGATGCAAGCTTCAAAACACGGTTTTTGACCAAACTGTCTATCTTGTTAACGATATGCAACGACATTTCGCTAGAATGCTGATCCAGGGGCAGTTGCACTTGTGCCTTCGCAAAGTGCACCCGAACATACGTTACAATCCCTTACTGCAATACGTATGTCGCAAGCGACATCCTCCACATACTCGATTGCTCGGACAACATATGCGGTTGTCATTTGCTTCATGCACTTTGCAACCACCCCTTCTACAAACCTCTCCATCCCC
>MDTC01191425.1_pt1 | contig 14664 bp, 14 predicted proteins | sample 811181 | NCBI WGS metagenome assembly MDTC01 (sample SAMN05326644, study PRJNA326480) | marine metagenome | isolation source: seawater | place: Pacific Ocean: North | collected 2011 | reverse complement strand
AGAAATGTACTTCAGTATAAAACTCAGACTAACGGCTCATGGACTAGCTATACTTCAGTTCCTAGTAATAATCTGATTACTGCAAATTTTTATGGCGAAGCTAATGCCGGTTCTAATGGTGTGACAAGAGAGGTAAAGTGGAAAGTAACTGATGCAGGAGGAAGATACCTAGAACAGACTCAAACATTAAAAATCATAGATAACTATGGTCCTAGATTTTTAAATCAAGATCAAAATGGAACAAATATCGTTAATGTAATAGTAAGTGGAAGTAGCACTTCAATAAATGCTAATATAAGTGTACCATGGATAGTGGATAATTTAGATGGATATCTGAGTTCAGTAAGTTATCAAGTTCTAAATTCATCAGGCAATTCAGTAAAAAGTGGTTCATTCGCCACATATGGAAATGGAGGCGGTGCTCAATTTAGAAGCGATACTATAACCAATCTAGTAGTAGGTAATTATACAATAAGATGGACTGCAACAGATAGTGCTGGTTATACAAATAGAAATACTTATACAACTACACTTTCTGTTATTGATAACGTTGCCCCGACTCTAACATTTACCGGAACTTACTCAAAGACAATGCAAAATGGTGATTTGAATATAGGTCAAAAAACTATAACTCATTCTATTAACAAACCTTTAGCGGTTTCAGATGTAGGAAGTGGTATCAATGAGGCTGAGAATCTATGTACATTTACATATGATGGAACCATTATATCAAATACATGGAATACTAATGGAATTAATGTTGATTTCACAGGTGGTTTCCGATTTGGAACAACAACAATAAAATGGAGAGTTGAAGATAACCAAGGTAATGAGACGGAAGCATCAGTAGATGTTATATCCGATTTTGGTTGGTTAACTGAATCGAGAGTAAATACTGCTGTGGAAAATGCCCCTACTCCATATAGTTCCAGTTTATATAATTTGTTTGATGGAAATGCCACTACTGTTAAAAGATTTCCAAATCGTTCGTATGGTGACGGTTCCACACATTCTGCTAATCCAATGTATCCACATTCATCGAGTCCTTCAAGTTATATAAAGCAAGGAGCATGGACTGGGACTTTAACTCTAAAAGGTGAATGGATTCAATTCAATAAATTCCATAATAATACTTGGTGGAATAGTGATTCTGGTTCTAGAACAAATTATGGAAGAAGTATTCGATTATGGTCCGATAATCGTGGAAGTGAAACTGCGGCACAGTTTCCACATACAATAGCGGTTATAGGAAGTAATTCTGATAATATGAGTTCATCATCAACAGACTCTGTATTACTTACTCGAATTTCAGGTATGGTGTGGAATGATCATGGAAGTAATAATTCATTTTATGGCAGATATTATTCACCATCAATTAATTTAGGAAGTAGCAGAGAATATGATTATTATAGAATCGTTTTTGAAAAGATACATGGTGGTTCGAGCCAAGATTCATTAAGAAATGTTCAACTTTCTTATATTCAATATGTATCCGATAATGATTCGGATTATCTAACTGTATCAGGAATTGAATCAGATTCAACTCGGCCAGAAAATATTGTTTCTAATAATTCACAAAAATGGGCAACAGAAGCCTATGATGATGAGAGTTTTCCACAGAATTGTCCTTATAATTCTAGTGGTTTAATAAATTCAACAGTAAATGGTGCCGCTGCGCCAGAATATTCTTTCATCTCATATATTGGAACTACATCATATAAGGGACATTGGTTACAAATAAATACTTCAAGTAACCGTAAAAGTTTACAAAATGGAAGTATTGAAGATACAAATTGGAAAAGTTTTGGATTCAAATGTCAACAAGCCTTTAGATTCAGAAAAATTGCAATTATCGGTTCTAATACAAATAATATCGGTAAAAAGAGCAATAATCTTACTGTAGCAAACAATCTTGTATATGAAACACCAAGCGGTGTAAATGAGGACTCTGATAATTTTGATTCTATTGATGTTCAGCTTGGCAATCATCCACATATACGAGTTGGCATAAGTAATACAGGATATACATTTTATAGAGTTGTATTTTTACAGCTATATCAAACATCTCAAGTTAAAATTAGATATTTGAGATTAATTCCAAACACCACCCCCAGTATGACTTTTTCAGGTACTAGCGGTTCAAACAGTATAGATATTACTTCTGGGTCACAAGGTTGGACCAGTTCTGGAACATATAATGTTTATCCCCCTAATGCAACAGACCCAAGCGGATTTTTTGACGGAGTAAACAGAATATCTTATCAAATTACTCCTGCGAGTGGTTCTAATCCGGATAGTGATGATGGAAGATACCTTACTGGTGGAACAACTGATAAAATTACTCTAAATGTGACGAATAGTTACTCACAATATATAATTACATGGAGTTGTTCAAATCTGGTAAATAGTACAAGTCTAACAACAACTGTAAACATTACATGGGCTCAATTAGATGCGGACGATTGGGGATGGTTAAAAGGTAGTTCTGCTTCTGTAAGAGAGAGATTTGGTAACAATACAAGTCTTTATAGGGAATCTGGTCTTATTTCTCCGGGTCAGACGTTCTTAAATAGGGGTACATTCGATAGTATAGTTGGTGGCAATAATGGCCGGAACGGAGAACCAGATCCGATTAAATTTACTATTGGTGTAATTATATATAATTTTAACATAGGTACTTTCGACAATGGTCCCAACGGTGATGGGCGTCATTTAATTGACATAAGTGATCACAGTTGGAAATATAAATTTGGACACAGTCTTCGGTTTAAGTTGTCAAATTATGGTGGACATAACTATGCAAGTATTACGGTTTGGTGGCAATATAAACAACGCCATACTTTCGATTTTAGAATAGGTTGGGGTGGTGCCAGTCAATCAAGTGGTTATGATTGGAAAATTATATATGTAGCTAATTCGTCTAATGGCGGTAGAAGATGTGCCGGACGGGTTCAAGTTTCTTACAGACAACACAATACCAATAATAGTTGGACATCTGTCGCCGCCGCGAATACGTCGGACCCTTATACACCTTATCAAAGTGATACTTGGTCGACGGGTGATACGAGTGGAGGGAGCTCTGGTTCAAGCAGCAGCTCAAGATATCCGAGCAGCAGACCTAGTCGGGGCGAGAGTGGGCAACGACTTCATGATCATGATGGTCTAGTCATTGGGGGGGCGGGGTGGTCGGGCTCTGATTCAAATAGAAGATTTAATCACACAATGCGATGTATGGTTCTTAGAGATAGTAGTTGGCCGTCGACTGATTAAAGTTCTAGCTTTGTGTAAGTGCAGTACAGTTCCAAAATTTTTAGCCTGTATATGAACTTTTGGATGAAAGATGATAACTATGAATAGTTTTCGAATATATTTTGTAATAATAATATGAGTTTCTTTAACTATATAGAATTAAGTAAGAGTGTAAATGAAATATTTCCGCAATGGAACTCAGATACTATGACAGATGCTATAAGAATACAGCTAATACTGGATGGAACTAAAAATAGACCTGGAGATAGAAACACATTAAGTTCTTTTTTAAGAAATGGGACACCACTTCCAACATTTTCAGATGATGTATCTGCAGGTGATTACAATTATATTCGGTTAAATCGAGAAAATGTATACAAAGATTATACTAATTGGAATGAACCAAGCGTTTCAGATAGTCTCAGAGGATATTTAATATTAAGTGGGGACAGAAATGCTTTGTCTCAATTATTACAAACAAGTATAACACATGAGAATAACGATTATGAAAGTTTAAAATTTCGATTATTACCAAAAGTCTCAAATGTTATACCTGGTTACGATAAATATTATCAAAGAGGATTATTTGATACATCATTGAATTCAAGTGTATATTTTCGAGTAAAGCCAAATATTGATTCTAATTCAGATGATAGTAAATCACAAGATATATCATTAGTAATGCTTGGTTCAAACAAAATAAAATTAAGCCCCGAAAAAACGGATAAAACTATATTATCGAAAGATACCAATAGCTATGTATGTAGTTTATTTGATATTAGAAAAACATCTTCGGGAAAGAGTAAGAAAACAAAAAGATATGTATTAATGACTGATGGATTTTACAGTAGTAGCCGTAGAAAAAGAGAGTATATTGATGGAAAAATAGATAATCATTTTATTATTCGATTTCAACAAAATGAAAATGGAGAGCATTTTATTCAAGTGAAGGCAGTAGATGATAGGTTCAAAGATAAATTTATAGAGAATTTGTATTTTACAATAAATAGTAAAGCATATAAAATACTAAATAACTCAAATTATAGTAATGATGATTTATTCAAAGGGAATGTGTGTATAAATTTAATTAATGAAGATTATAATGAAACAGGAATGCAAGTATATCGATGGATGACTAATGAAACGAATATAGATTTATATAAATTTACATTCAATAAGACTGGTAGTGAATTTGTAAATATTGTGAAATATTCAAAAGAAGAACCAGAAGAAGCAGAAGAAGCAGAAGAAGAGGAAAATAGAATGGATGTTAAATTGGGTACTGGAGATATGTTTGTCAATAAATATATTTCTGGCCACAAGAATATAGGTAGGACAAACCTCTATGTTGCCAGATTGATAAATCGTGATAACAAGAATTTCTTTATCTTTAAAGATGGATATAATAATAGTGGTTTGATATCCGAAAAAAAAAATACCATATAGGACTGGAGAACTGGAATCAGCTATTTCAATAAAAATAGAGGATGAATCAATACAAATACGTACTACTATGTTTGAGTTTTTTGACACATATATCGATACTTTGTTTTTTACATTAACTGAAGAAATGGAAACAATATTAAATTCATCAAATCAAATTGAAGATAATATGCCGTTTTTTAGTACGGGTAGTGTATCGATAAAGTTGATTAGTGATACATTTCCTCAAGTTTATAAGTGGCAAAGCACTCAAACAAACATGGATTTATATCCATATAGTGTAAATAGATTGACAAATAGATTTAGAAAAATAATATCTTTAGATTCATAATTTTCTAATATACTTATTGCCAAATCTAACTTTTTTAGGTTTTTTATATGAAAGCGGTTTTCTCTTGTTTTTATTTTTGGCTTTTGAAATAGCAATACGTCTTCTAATATCAGGATAAAATTTTTCGACATATATAAGTTTCTTTTTGGGTAAAGTATGTAATATATTATATTTTGACCTATATTCTACTTCACATATAGCATTCACGTGTAAGAACTCTTGGCTTATTGTATTAACATCTTTCTGTAGGTCTTCAATTGCTTTTTTAATCACATTTATTGGGTTTAATAGACGTGAAACATTGTTCTTGTCTAATATAGGAAATTGTCTTGGATATAATGCCGAAAATGTTGGTAATGTTTTTTTCCATTTGATGCAGGCTTTAAAGGTGTTTGTAAAGCGTATTTGTTTGGTTTGATATTCGACAACAAGGTCCCAATATTTAGATATTAGATTCATTATATCAGGAGTGAGTGTATTTTTGCGAGTTAATACTTTATTTTCTGTTTTAGAACGCCTTCTTGTTTTCATATCTATTTTAACTTATAAATTAGGAACAGGTGATTATTTCTAATATTTTATCACAATAAATTATTCAATTACTTTGGTTCACAGCGTTCTTCGGCAGCTTTGAGTCTTACTCGTAAATTATTTTGAGTTTGATCATGGTATTTTTCTACTTTTTTATTAAGTCTTGCAATCTTCATTGAAATATCGGCAATAAATACGAAGAAAAACCAAGCAAGAAGTATTACAGCGGATAAAAAGTATTTTATCATGTCCTTATTAAGATTTTCCTTATCAATATATTGGAGTGCAACAGCAATTCCAACAAGAATAGCAACAGTAACAAAAGTAACAATAAGTTTTTGTTGAACGTTCATTACATTAACATATATTTTTATAAATCTCTCTTTTGATTTTCATAATACGATTGTGGAATTTGTTTAATTTTGAAAGTGATTCGATGGTATTTTGTGAATCCATGTTTCAATATTCCTTCAATATGAGCTTTTGTTCCATACCCCATATTCTTTCTTAAATTATATCTTTCATGCAATTCTGGTTCATTATCACATAATCGTTCGATATATTCATCGTGTGCAACCTTTGCAATTATACTCGCCATTCCGATACATATATGAGTGTCATCACCTTTAATAAAACATTCATGTGGAACAAAATCATCATTATTACAATATGGTTCAAATCGATTACCATCGACATAAATTGTATCAAATGGTTTATCAATAGAATCAAGAGCTCTATGAAAACCAATCATTGTTGCTTTCAGAATATTATACTTATCTATTTCTTCTGGGGTCGCAGAACTAATCGCCCATGCTACAGCCTTTTCTTTTATCCATTCTGATAATATTTTTCTTTTTTTTAGCAGAAATCTTTTTTGAGTCCCATGATTTTGGAATAGAACAAGGGGGGTCTAATGGAACATTATCATCCCATATTACTGCTCCACAAAATACAGAACCAAAAAACGGTCCCCTACCAACCTCATCTAAACCAATGCACACCATATTTATTGTATTAAATAGAAATATTTAAATGAATATATCTTAAAAACTATCATTAGGAGTATGATATAAGTCCATTGGGTCAAGTTCGTCCTCTTCTTCAGATTCTTCTTCCATTTTCTCTTCAATATTTAATTCACAATTTTCTTCAAACAAATTCATCATTTTAATTACAAAGTTTTCATATCCGGTATGATGACGCATTAGCAAAGGATATTTCAATAATAGAGTATCATTCACAAAATCATTACACATATCTTGTAATTCTGGCAATAAATTTGTTATTACAGAATTAGTCACATTTTTCTTGTAACTCTCTTCCTCTGTTTCAACATAAGGTGTCTCTTTCTTTTCTTCTACACTAATTTCCACAATTGGTGCACCCTTCTGTTTTAAAGCTTTTAGAAAATCCATAATTAGGGGGTAATTAATAATTATTTGTTAAAAACTACTTATTTCATTTTTCATATATTTCAAGTATGTTTTGAACAAATTCACTTCTTTTTACATCTTGAATATCAAACTCTACTATACCAATCTTATTGTTATACATTTCATATAAGTTTTCATAATGCTTCTTTATCATATTTATAAAATTTTTTAGTCCATTATCTTGTATTTTTAGGTCACATTGACCTATATCACCATTAACAACTATCTTAGAGTTTTCACCCATTCTCGTTAATATCATTTTCATTTGAGTTGGGCTACTATTTTGCATTTCATCCGCAATTACAAATGTATCTGAAAATGTTCTTCCTCTCATAAATCCTATTGGAACTATTTCTATTTTACCACATTTTAACAATGAATTCAGTTCACTTTTTGATTTTTCATCAATAAAAATATCATATAAGGGTTGAATCCAAGGATTCATCTTTTCATCTATTGTACCCGGTAAAAATCCTAAGTTCTCATCTTCAACAGGCACAACTGGTCGGGTTAATACAATTTTTTTAATATGGTTTGATTTTAATTCTTCTATCGCTACTTTACAAGCAAGCCAACTTTTTCCTGTTCCAGCTGGTCCATGAGCTACTACTAAGTTAATATTCCTATCCTCTAATAACTGAGTATATTTCTTCTGCTTAGGAGTAGGTGTTTTTAAACCTAAACTATTGGACAGATGAAATAAAAAGAAGTATTTCAAAATCAACATAGTTATTCTTACCAACTTTTAAATTTTAGATATAGTATTGTTGATTAGAATAATCAGCAAAATCAAATTGGACAGTCTTCCACTCTTCTATCATATCATATGTATTCATCATAAATGGCATTGGTAAAATAGGATAAATCACGTTTATCTTATTCATATTGGTTGAACATGCCGCACAATTATTACCATTAATATTCATTAAGCAATTTAGACAAACACCGCTATTACAAATATGACAATTCTTTCTTTTTGGAATTGAAAGAGAATTGTCATAATTCTTCTTTATATACTCTATTCCATCTAAAACACTATTCCCCATACATTGATTTTTTTGAACTCCATATACATTTGTTTTTTTAAGTCCATGGATAATAAATGTTTTGAAATCATTCGGAATTATCATGGAACGAAGATACATATTTTATAATACCTTACTTATTACTTATAACTAAACGCCTTATTCACTCATTTTTATAAAAATGACATAACAAAATCTTAATATTAGGTTTTTAAGAGATTTATATCCAAAATGAGCTATAATAATAGACGCAGGTGTTGCTTTAGTAAAATCCCCAATGAAGAGATAGGGATTAATCAACCAGAATGTATTGAAACACAGCTGTTTCTACATCAAAGAAAGGCAATTTCAGTCATGAGAGTTATTGAACGCAAGCATTCTATCATAAGAGCTGATTTAAATCGTGTATTAACAACCAATTATGGTATTTATGCTGATATTGTAGGTGCTGGAAAAACGCTTGCTATGGTTGCGCTTATTGCAACGAGTCCACCACCTACTGTAAAAGAACCAATTCCATTAACTAACACTACTTTGACAAGTATGAGTAAGATAACTGACGATAGATCAATACTAAGGATTCATAGTACACTAATTGTTGTCCCTCACTCACTAACAAAACAATGGGAAGATACACTGAAAATGTGTAAAAATCTCAAATATATTGTTATTAATTCTGGGAAACGTGTAGAGAAATTAAAGGAACTTATTCAAAGTAAAAAAGTTTGGAGTGACAGAGCTTCTGCTTGGAGTAACATAGACTACGATATTACTTTAGTTTCTAATACAATGTATCGTAAGTTTGATATGGAACCATATAATGTTATTTGGAATAGAGTCGTTATTGATGAGCCTCATACATTCGTACTGCCAAAATGTCCGGAAGGACATTTTAATTGGCTGATTTGTGCTACTCCATATGATGTATTATATTCGGGTCGGAATTGGGTAAGGCACCTTATGGGAGGAGATTATTACTATTCTGCTGTCAATCCAAATGAATTAGCCGTGATTAAAAACGATGATAATCAAGTCAGACTATCTCTATCTCTTCCAGCTTACGAAGAAGTTGTAGTTGAATGTTTAGCTCCGGTATATTTAAGACATGGAGTTATTCGCGATAGTTTACCTGCAGACGCTTTGTCCAGATTAAATGGTAATGACGTTGAAGGTGCTTTGGAAATTCTAAATTGTGATGCAAATACTTCTAAATCTTCGATTGTAGAATCTTTGATTAGCAATTATAAGAATACTGCTCATAATGAACAATTAGAAATTGTCAGATTACGTCAAGTTAGAAATATTAGTTCTAATGAAAGAACAGAGCGTATTGATAGACATCAAGCTAAATTAGATGATTGTTTGAAGAGAATCGAAATGATTAAAGAAAGAGTACATACAGAGGAAAATTGTCCTATCTGTTTAGATTCTATAGATGATCCATGTGCTATTACAGACTGTTGTCACAAGTCATTTTGTCTTGAATGCATTTTGATGTCTTTGAATACATCAAATAAATGCCCGATGTGTAAACAAGTTGTGCGCGCAAACACTCTTCATATTCAGACAGATATTCATGTTAAAGATAAATCTGAAAAAAAAACTGAAGAAAAGCCAACTATCTTTTCTAAATCGAACACTTTAGTCGAAATTGTTAAAAACATGACAAGTGATGCAAGATATCTAATTTTCTCGGAATATGATAACTCATTTAGACGCATATCTTACAAATTGCGTGAAAGGGGAATACCATTCGAGATTTTAAAAGGAAATTGCACAACACAACAAAGAATTATTGACAATTATACCAAAGGAAAATGTCAGATTCTTATGTTGAATGCTGGGAATTTTGGCGCAGGGCTTAATTTACAGATGACTACAAATCTGATCATATATCATGAATTCAGAAATATAGACCTTAAGAGTCAAGTTATTGGAAGAGCTCAAAGACCAGGAAGAACTGGTCCATTAACTGTAACGTATTTGAAACATAAAAATGAAACCTAAAAAAAATGAATACAAAACTCTATAATTTAATTATCAACATACTTACACTTTTTAGCACTAAACAAAAAGCTAAATGTCTTTAGCAGAAGTTATTCCAAATGAGACGCTTGAACTCGTATTTGATTATCTCGAAAATACATCATTAAGCAAAAGCTTTCTTTGTAAAAGAAGAGAATCTAAGTTGAATGACACTCTTCGCAAATACATGAAAAGTTTTATGCCAACCACAGTATATTCTACAAATTCTATCAAGTATTTTAGACAGTTGTATGATAAAGATGAAGGAAGTGGTTCTTTAGTCAGAATTGGTGAGAGAAGAAGAAGAGCTACAAGAATCACCTATCGATTCCATTTCGCAACTAGACAAAAAGTATCTGCACAACAATGTTGTGCAAAAACACGTTCTGGAAGACGATGTAAAAAAAAGACTTTCATGTTATTTTGTGAATGTCATAAAGATGCCAAGCCTTATTGGATGTAAGGCATATAAGTTCTCTTTTTTATTATTTAATGTGTTTTGGGTTTCATAAGAGTTTTTTCCATATATTCATATATATTATTGTGTCCAAGTTCTACCATTGTACTGGCCATTGTTGAGAATGCAAGTTCAAATTTAGCATATTTATTGTTAAATCGTGTACCATAGTGCCTAGAACAATAATCCATTTCTGATATACAAGTTATCATATCTGGATTATTTTTACCAAAATTTTTGGAAAGTATATTTGCTATATCAAATTCAAAGTTGATTTTTTTGCCATCTGACATCTGACATTTTTCTGTCATTTTAGATACATATATTCTTGCTGCCATAAACCATTCTTTCTTTAATATATGAGTGTTATAGTTCAAAATAATACTTTTCTCAAATCCCTTTAAACGACCAGTTAGACCGAAATCAATTATACCCAGTTTATCTCCCATACATAATAAGTTACCTTTATGAAGGTCTGAATGCCAATGACCATTTATAAAAGAACTATGAAAACAGAAGTCCCAAAGAGTATTTGCTATGTTTTCTTTTTCTGTTATATTTAGGTTGTCCACATTATTTCCTCTTAAATATTCAAGACTAATAATATGAGTATTTGATAATTCAGGATATGGCTTTGGAATTACAATTTTTTCAAACATATTTGATTCATTATACGTTTTATAAAAGTATTCCAATTCAGACAATTCATTGTGAAAATCTGTTTGCTTTAATAATGAATCTCTAATCTTTTCAATCTTTTCATTCAAATTTATGATACCAAATTTAGATAGAATCTTTAATATATAGTTAATTCGTTCAAAAGATGTTTTAAGTTCTTTATCAATATTTGGACGTTTAATTTTCATCACAATATCTTTTCCATTTACTGTGGTTAAATACGTTACGGCTATACAGCCTGCTCCTAATTTAATAGGAGTTGTCTCATAATTTACAAGTTTTTTTGCACAATATAACAATTCTTTTTCATCATTCGCATTTAATCCCGGAACATTATCTGTTAGCTTTGATAAAATTATACATATTGCTTTCGGAAATATGTCAACTCTATGACTCAAGACCTGTCCTATTTTTATGCCTGTTGGCCCCATTTTTATGAATAAATCTCTTAATATAACACCAATATGAAATGTAGCATCATATTCGAAAAGAAGGCTCCCAATATAATGGCAAAAAATAGTTGCCATATCTACAAGTAAAGTTGAAACAAAGAATATGAAAGAAAACATTACAGTATTCTTTTAATGTAATTACTCTCTTAAGTTGTGATAAAACTATCTTGTAATATTAATGAGTATTCAAAATATCGGGAATATACAGGAAGACAGTTTTGAAGAAAAGATTTCAGATGAAGAGACATTTAGAGATAACTTTACAGAAATTGGAGATGATGATTTAACTTCTCCAAATAGACTTAGAGGATTAATGTTCGGAACAATTGAAAAAGTTCCATTAAAAGACCATTCACTATTGCCCAAAGTTAAGAAATATGGAAATAGAGGTAATTATTCACCGAATCAATTTAGAAGTTCCCCTATAAGTCATTCTCCTATAGGTCGATTTTCAGATAATACCAGTCATGAAGATTATGTTAAGGCCGCATTACAAGCAGCGAGGCAGCGTTCTTTTTCAACCCTAAGTGAATTGGATTTTGGCTCACTTGGCGCTGAGATGAGTGATATAATAGATGACGAAGGTGGAATTGAATCTACTTTAACAGACATTAGATTATCAGAATATACTCTGGATAGAATACTTCGTTCCTGTGAAAATACTATTGATTTTTTAGACAATATTAACTTAATATTAACCGAAAATGATTTTGATTCTCTTATGGCTAAATTTTTTATAAAAATGATAGGCGGCTCATTTAGAAGAACAATTCGTTTACCAAGGCATAATGATCCACAGGGTAGAATTCGGTATGCTACGGCAGTTCTACCTCCAATATCAGCACCAAATTTTGATGATGATTCAGATTCACTGCCAAGTATAACAAATCGTTTTTCTAATCCTATTCAAAAACCGATTGCAATAAGACCAAAAACTTATGAAGAACATAAAGAAGAATTAAGAATTGAGGCAAATCAAAAAGTGGAAGATATGGCAAATATATTGACTGATACCATAATTTCTGGAATTAAAGATGACTTAGAAGATGAAGACAAAAATATTGAAAAAGAAAAACTTGAATCTACAAGACAAATTAATGTGAATAAAATGGTTAATTTAGTCCCTGATTTAAGTATAAATACATCAGAAATACCAGATAATATTTCACCAAAAAACTATACAAATCTTAGACAAAATATGTTTTTATTGTATTCCAATATTCTGATAAGCAGAGGAATGATAGAAACAGAAGCAGTTGAAAAAGCTTCAAAATATCTTGAAATTCCTGATAATAAAATTGTTTCCGAAGAAAATATGAATGGAGAACAAAAAGCATTATTCGCCAGAATATATGAAACCATAATCGGTTTTGGAAAAATTAACCAATTGTACTTTTCACTTGAAACATATAACATCTATCTCGCATGTCTTAAGACATACAGTTTTATTATAGATAAATCAACGGATCCGGTTAAAATACAAGAATATACAGAACTTATTAAGAAACTAAATCTCAAAATGGAAACACAACTTAACTCTATAAAAAATACTCAGTTTTCACTTAATGCGTATCAAGAGTTAGTAAAAGATATAGAAATGTTACTTAAAAATGTGAATGAAACACAACAAAATATTAAATATGAAATAGATGATGATTCAGGAGATGTAGACGATTCTTTAACTATTATTCGATGGCGTATTCAGATTTTCTTAAAATCTCTTACCAATCCAACCTTAAAACAATCTGCAAACGATAATATGATGACACTCTTTTTACTAAAGTCACCCAGAAGAATACTTTCGCCAATATTAATTGCAGCAAAAGAGGTTCAAAAAATTCCAAAGAAAAGTATTGAATTTTTTGATACACAAAAAATATTTGGTATTGAGATAGAACTTCTCGGATTAGTTCTTCCACCAAGTATAAGTAATTATTTCTTTCCAAATCATGCAGTATGTATCTTCTGGTTAATGGGAGAATTAATGAGAACAGTTTATTATACAAAAACATGGTCAATTGCAATGATGGGTTCTACTGTAAGTGCAATAGGTTGTTATTCTCAACAATCTCTTACAGAAATCTTAAGCATTTTAAAAGAATGGAGTTCTGTTTCTCAAACAAGTTTTGATAACTGGATTAATTTAGTACAAGATAACAAAGAATCAGAATATATTCGAGATATTGTAAATGGTTGGTGGTTACAAATATACCGTCAATTTGGTGATTATGTCGATGAAATTACAAATATTCAAGCTACTATGGCAGTTATGGCAGCCGCAAATCTTCAAAGTCTTGGTCGATTTTCTCCACTAAGAGCAAAAGAATTACTTGTTTCTATTACAAGATTTAGAGGCGGTGGTAACTTAAATCTAATTGGAGCATGAACGTCTCCTTTTTCTAATGGTTAACGCATCTAAATCGCGTTTTGGTCCCATTGCTATTTCATTTCCATTGTGCCGATTAATTTTGATGTTGTATTTTTTACATATATGTTTAAACTCCCTATCTGCAATATTATACGCCTCATTATCACATAATTCTTTCAGTTTTTCCTCATAAATTGTTACTTTATACGACATTCTAAAAAAAATGAACTATTAATTAACAGTTATAAAAAATAATAACAAACACCGGATATTTATTAATAATCAAATATGAATCCGGAATATATAAACAATGTGATGTCATTTCCCTATAAATTAGATGGATTTCAAATTGACGCCATTGATGCTATCTTGAAAGGACATAATGTATTGACTCTATCACACACTGGTTCAGGTAAAAGTACTATTGGGGAATTTGCAATTGCAAACGCAATTAAAAATGGAAAAAGAGCAATTTATACCACTCCAATTAAAGCACTTAGTAATCAAAAATATGGTGATTTCCAAAAGAAGTTTTCTGGTTCATGTGTTGGTATTTTAACGGGAGATATTAAAGTAAATCCTGATGCGCAAATCTTAGTGGCTACACAAGAAATTATTTGCAATTTATTATATACCAATATTGAATACTTTGAAGATGTTGGAACACTTATT
>MDTC01249550.1_pt1 | contig 14667 bp, 22 predicted proteins | sample 811181 | NCBI WGS metagenome assembly MDTC01 (sample SAMN05326644, study PRJNA326480) | marine metagenome | isolation source: seawater | place: Pacific Ocean: North | collected 2011 | reverse complement strand
CTTTAAAATTTTATAAAATATATACTCTTTTTTTAACGATCTTTTAAAATTAAGGTTTTTTTATGGAAGTAAATCAAAAAATAAGATATTATGAGTAAGACTTTATTAATAAATTACAACATAATGAAGTTTTTGTTTTTGGTTTACCCCGACATTACCAAACCATAAAAAAAGGAGAAAATTATGAGCACAGAACGTCAAATTAAAACATTTATTGGTATTTAACTAACAGAAGAAGAATTTTTAAAATTGGCAGAGAAAAATTATGGCATAGAGTATGTCGATAAAAATAAAAAATATTGTGCTGACTTGCTTGAAACTTTTTCAGAAGATGTTTTTGATTTTAAAACCGAAACAATTTATAACGACGAACATAAAAGATCATATAAGTTTGGAATACCTATCAAAACAAATGTATCCTACACTGAATCCATCAATGAAATCAATAATGCTGGAATACAGTTTGCGACTGCTTTTGAAAAAAAGTTTGGCGAAGAAGTAGAACCTAAAATTTATTTGCGAATTTTTCACATTCTAATAAAAAAGGCACCATATAGGTGCCCTTTTCTTTTTTTTATTAATTATTAATTGGCTCTTCATCATCATCTTTTTTTCTTCTTTCAAGCATCTTAAATATTTTTGTACCCACAAAATATGAAACTAAAAGAGAAATGAATATTAATGATAATAACCCTATAAATGAAATTTCAACAAAAAGAAGTACCACACCAATAATAAAAGATGCCACACCTAAAGATAAAAATATTCCCGATACTGAAGCAACCTCCAGTACCAAGAATACCATCATTAAGGAAAACCAAAAATATTGATTAAATAACAATGAATTATCAAACATTACTGACTACCACCCCTATTCATGGCAACTTTCCCAACAGAGTTCAATATCTCTTCATTACCCTTAAATATTTCTTTCAAACCTTCACCAGAAGCAAATAAACTTGCCATTCCATTGTTTGGTGCAAATATTAATTTGGCATTTTCAGATGTTGATAACTTCTCTATTGATTTTACTTGTGCTTGCATTAAATCAAGCATTGCTGGTAATTGACCGTACTCCTGTATCGCCTTACCAACCACTTCGATTGCTTCAGCTTCTTTTTCTTTTTGATAAAGCTCCGCATCTGATTTTTTCTGAACATCAAAAAACTCTGCTTCAGCTTTTAACTCAACAGATCTCTTTTCACCCTCTGCTCTTAATATTTCAGCACGTTTTTCACGCTCTGCTTTTAATTGTTTTTCCATAGCCTCCTGAACATCAAGCGAGAACTTAACACCCAAAAGCTCTGTACGAGTAACATCAACACCCCAATACTGTGCAGCATCTTCAACCTGCTGTGATATTTTTTCATTAATCATCGCACGGTTAGAAAGTATTTCATCAGTATCCATAGACCCTATAACACTTCTTAACTGACCAAAAATTGTCGTTCTAAGTGCAAGATCTAAGTTTTCCACACGATAAGATGAATGCTTTGAATCAACAACCTTGTAATATATTGCCGCACCGATAATTACATTAACATTATCTTTAGAGTAAACATCTTCTTCAGGGAACTCTAAAACTCTTTCCCTTACCGAAACTTTATGCTTCACTTGATCCAAAAAAGGTACGATTATATTAATACCTGGATGTAATGTTTTTTGATACTTACCAAACCTTTCAACGATGTACTCAAATGATTGTGGTACTGTTTTTATACCACTTAGTATAATAATTACTGCAAAAAATATACCTAGTAATAAAAATACATTATCTAACAAAAAATTTCCTGATTCCATTTTTTTCTCCTTTTATAGTTATCTTATAAAGATTAACCCAAAAGGATTTTTTATCAAACCTATCTTATAAAAAATTTTGCATTTTTATTTAGCATTATATATCCCAAAAAATAATATAAATAAGATACCATCATAGCTAAAATGTATAAGCCCAGATTAATACGACTATCTAATGCAGTAAATGAAACATCAATGAAAAAATAAAAGTATAATATGAAAACACTGTAAATAATAACATTTATTCTTATTAGCCATTTATAAAATACTAATGTTTTTGCTTTTAAGTCATAAACAGCAAAGGATGCAACCATAAAAAATAAAAAACTTAAAGCATTAAAAATAAATAAAATTGCCAATGACTGTTCCTTGCTGTAAAGAAAGGCGGTTATACCCATCATAGTCGCAAACAATACCCCATTAAGACCAACAGCTATCATTAATAATGCGAATATTTTTATAAATAATACTCTAGTTGAATCGCTCATTAATCATATTCTCCACTTCATCAATATTAACTATTTGTTCTGCATTAACAACATAATGAGAGCCATCAATTGAAACCCTAATGTCATCACAAAATGACACATCACTGATATTTAAGTCAGGATCACTCAAATAAACAGTCATAACAGCAGAGTCTTCACCATCATAAACAGCACCGTCATTTTCATCAAAAATATATTCACCAAAATCGGCTTCTTCAATAATCAACTCGAACAAATCTCTATTAATTTTCATTATTTTCCCCTTCTTAGCCATCAACACCCTGAACAAAACTCATAGACCACTCACCATCACGACCGTCACCACGAGGATCATTTTGACATTCTGTACCAAAGTAATCGTTTTGTGCTAAAGATTCTAATGCATTATCCAAAAAATCACCAAAATCATATGCAAAGTCCTCGTCTTCCTCATTTAACTTTTTTAGTCTATCGAGCACTTTATCCATTCTTTTTTGATATTTATTCATGTTTTTCTCCATTTATTTTTACTACCACTATTATACAAAAAAAGCCTTGTCACTGCAAGGCTTTTTAGGTATTTTGATGTATGATTATTTTTAACCTTTTAAAAATTTAATAACTTTTTTACATTTTCAAAATAAGGTTCTTCTGGATTTATCTCAACGATGTTGCTTGCGAAATTACTATCCAGAATCAATGCTGGATGATGTGTAATAATAATCACCTGAATAGACTCAGACAGTTTTTTTATATTATTTTTAAAATCCATTAATGAAACAGCATCCAATGCCTTTTCTGGTTCATCAAAAACAACCAGAGAAGCTTCTTTTGCAATCGCCTTAATATCCTCTAACATTGCAAAAGTATTTTGACCATTACTTAACTCTTTGCGTTCCATCCAATAAGCAAGCTTATATGTAGAATCTTGATCAAAGGGACTAATCTCATTCATGTTAATTTTTGGATTATTCTCTTCCGAAGAAACACAATAAACTGGTTTTTTAAGTTTTTCTCTATCTACATTTATAGATACACCATCACGCTCCTCATTAAATAAGAAACCCCTTAAAACATTAAAGAAAGTGCTCTTTCCAGAACCGTTTGAACCTATCAATAGATTTATTCCATCCGAAAAGCAAAGCTCAATCTCATCTTTTCTTGAGAATCTATAATGTAGAGAATTTTCTTTTCCAATTACAATTTTTTTTAACATTTATTATCCTTTATTTTTTGCAACACTTCTTGGAAAAAACCAATCATTACTTAAGTCAAAATTACTATTAACCGTAAACAATTTTGCTGGCTTTCCACGGCTACCCGACGAATAATCATTAGTCTCTACCACAAGATCACTTAATGCTACTTGTTTCCTAAATGATGATTTATCAAGTGAATCACCCAAAACCCTTTCATAAAGCTTTTGTAACTCCGCCAATGTAAACATTTCAGGCAAAAAATTAACCACCTTTGCTGATATTTGTGCATCCTTTTTTACTTTTTCATAGGCATAGTCAATAATTTTTTCATGATCAAATGCAAGACCCATTGATTCTTTAATTTCGCTGTATGTTAAAAACTCTACATCATCGTACTTAGAGTTTCCCTGAATATTATCATAATTAACATAGCACAACATAACAACGGTTAAAGTATGCCACCGAGGATCACGACCACGATTAGAAAATGTTCCCAAAAACTCTAAATGCGGTGTGCTTTCTAAATGAGCCTTATTTTTGATACCACGGATTGCCGCATCTTCAATTGTATTATCTTGACTAATATCAAAATAAACACCACACAACCCTAATTTATTAGGAAATGGATCCTGCTCATCATCAGAGCGGCGGTTTAACAAAAATAAAAGTTCTCCCTCAAACTCTGTTACAACTACTACATCCACAGTTGTATCGGGAGTATTTTCAATAAATTGAATTCTATCTTCTACTGTTTTTTCCATTTTCTTACCCTTTTTAACTCTTTAATTTAAACACATTATACCTAACTAAGTTGAAAAAATCAACTTATAAGACTAATGATTCTTCATTTTTTCCTTATACTCATTAAATGATATTTCCTCTAAAGAACCATCTTCTGATTCAACAAAATAAACATCCTCAACATCTTTCCAATTATCATTATCCTTAACCTGAAGTTTCCAGTGTTTTTCGTAATGTCCCCATTTGGGATTACCTGTATTATTAACCATTTTTAAAACATGCTTAAACCTAATATTATCCATAAGAAACTCCTTTTTCTTATATTTTATACTATTTAGTTGATTAAATCAACTATTAGTTTTCATTATTGCATCCTTATACTTAAAAAGGCTTTTCCTATATTTTGATAGTATTTCATCTTCTTGCAATAAACTGTTTATTTCACCAATACACTTTTCTAAAACAGCATTTATTCCATAAACTTCTGATAATATACCAAACATATTCTCTGACAACCTTGTTAGTCTTGCTGGATAAATTTCATTATCATAAAAACACCTATATTTTATAGTATCCTTTTTTATATTCTTAATACCACAACTTATTTTCTTACCTCTTAAATAGTTATATAAGATATAATCCTGAGCATAATTTTTGTGACAATATAATTCATTTTTTATTGGTGAAAATCTAACCTCATTTGCCAGCCTTTTAAAAAAGAACTCTTTTAGATAAACCCTCATTTTCTTTTTAACATTAAGAAATAAGTCATCCGTCTTTCCGCCCTTTTTCCAATCCACTATGGATCTCTCCAACTCTTCTTTTTCACTAAATTTATTTGAGTTTTTAGCCTTTTTTATTAATTTATTAGCCATATTATTTAAAACTTTAGTTGGAGCATAAAAATAATCATCTCTTGGCAGAAGCATACTTAACACTTCTTTATATTGTTCATCATTCAGCCGATGACCCGCAAACTTCCTTATTTCTTTTATAATATCGCTTCCTAAAAGTTTTAACTTATACCTATTTTTATCTGTAACAACTTCTATAAAAACTGGTATTAATAAACAACTATGATTCATTTTGTTGATAGCCAAATTATTAATAATAGGCTTCTTCTTTATAAAAACATATTCTTGTAATACCACCTCTTTTATTTTTTCATTTTTAAACATTCTTTTTCTAATAGAACTATTAAAAATATTATCGAAGCTTTCTTTTAGTTCTATCTCTCTCTCAATAAAAGATTTTTTTATTAAATATTCTTGCATCGAGGCTAATACAGCCTCGTAATTTTTTTCATTAATTTCTATCATCTCATTCACCTTTAATTTTTTCAAAAATTTTTCTTCCAAAATCACTGTATTTACCTCTCGGCAAAAAATCTATTTTTTCTAAGGAAGGCACCAAATCTTTAATTATTGCTATTGAAACAGGGTTATAATACGACCAATTTAACTCTTCAGCAGTACTTTCCTTAATTCCGTTTTTATTACCTTTTTTATAATCAACACCTTTTAATGCATGGTATATTTGAAAATCTACATAACACAATATAGGCTCCTTATTACCATATTCTGCATTATAAAAATATCCCCTTCTATCCTTCTTAGACATATCATCTACTGGTTTAAAAACCGCCTTCTTTAATAATCTGGCAATTGATAAACCCAGCTCTTTTCTGGTTTCATGAGACCCTTCTTTTTCATAAGATATTGATTTTCTAACAACATCATTAATCTCTTTTTCAAGATTGATGTTTTTTTCTTTTATAAAGTTTTCTATTTTCTTCATTTTAATATTCATTATTTTTCTCCTTTTTTATAAACAATTGAATTTTTTTAGAATCGAACACACTTCATCTTTGGTGCAGGGACCAATACCAAGTGCTGTTATTATTGGATTACCATCGAAATATGGTGGTAAGACATGATTTTTATCCACAACAATAGAGCAAGGAACACCAGTTTCCCTGATTTTGTTATAAGTATTTATTAATTGATTTTCATTTTTTACAGACAAAGTTACTTTGGAACCACCAAGATCGGGGTCAAAATATTTATGAAACCTTTCAGGATCTTCTTCAAGTGATTTTTTTAATGTATCTGTATAGGCATGTCCAGCTTGTGCGGATAATTTGCCTGATGGCATTTTTAGATCTTTTCTTACTAGAGCGTAAGTGTATAAATGACTTTTTTTGTCATAGTCATTATTTTTTTGGTGAGGTTTAAGAATTTCTTCTTTTGTTTTTAATTTATTTTCTTTCTATAACATTTTTTTGCTCCTTTTTTTCTTAACAACTACATTTTATATAATTTTTTTTCCAATGTCAATAAAAAAAAGACCCAAAAGGATCTTTTTTTATTTTATTATTTATTAAGCGATTCCAACAACCTTTCTTTATACTTTGAAAAACGGTAGTTCAATTCCATAAATTCCAATTTTTCTTCCATATTGCGGAAGTTTACTTCCGAATCATTATTATTTTTAATATCCTTCATTCTTTTTACAACTTCAGCAACTTCAAATGCAATATCTTTAAAAAGAAAATTTTCTTCCATAATTTTATCGGTTTGTTCCCTTCTTTCACTAAAAGCCTCGAACCCCTCTTTTTCGCTTTTTGTTTCATTATAAATAACATCCCATATTACCCTTTCGCCAGTTTCAAAATCCTTTTTGGCTTTTTCATAATATGAAAAAAATAAAATTTTATCTATTTCACTTATACTATTACCCTTAAAATTATTATTCAGTACATGATTTAATGCAATTAGATCTATCATTAAAATATTCTTGTATTCTAAATTAATCCGACCCTCTTCATCATAAAAATCAGGGAAAAATGAGTCTTTTTCATCCTTGAAAAATTGATCTTCGTCATTAAAATCAATCGCTCTTACTTTTTCAATAAAATGTTCTAAACAATAGTAGGAATCTTTTTTTGCTGAATAATTATAGTATGCAGGTGACTCACCACAACTTTTGCATTTTCTTATGTTAGGAAGTTTTCCAGAATGCTTGATCCCGCATTTTTTACACTGGGCATAACCATCATCCCTTAATCTTTCATAATCATGACCACCATTTTTTTCACAAGATACAAATCCTTGATATTTATCCCAAGCATTTTTTTCTGCTATACTTAAAAGCTCTTCTGATGTTTTATCCGTTTTTTCTTCTATTTCATTGTGCCCAGACTCACCACGCAAAAAAGTATCCATTGGAAATGCTTCAAAAAAAGCAGTTTGATAATTTTTTTTGTCTGGAGAGGAAGTAATAACAACACCACTTCTACCAACCTGAATATAAACATCTTCAGGCCAAGGATATTTTAATTTATAAATATCCTTACTCATATTTATTTCAACATCTGTTTTATTAAGTCTTCCCACTTTATCCTCCTAATAATAATTTATCAACCAAAACTCTAACCACTTTATCTTCATCTTTTTTCTTTAAACTGATATTATACAAACCTCTCAAAAATAAGAAATATATGGCATATATTGTTGCATATATTTTTTCGTTATAAGTAGCCTCCTTTTTTATAAGAATAATAACACCATCAGTAGCAACTATGATGTTTAGAAAATCACTAGATCGTGACTCTTTTATAGATATAGGCTTTTTCACTCCACCCTCTTCATAGCCAATATTTAGCCATATTGGTATGGAGAATCCTTTTTCATTCTTTAAGTTTGACTTTATCTTTTGCTCAATAAACTTTTTATTACTCGTTCTCTTTATTATCATAGTAGCTTTTATAACCTTTCATCCAAGCACTATTTTGACGTTGTTTCTTCTTTGTGTCAAGCTTTCTATTACGAAATGGATCATACGAAATATGATGACCGTCTTTTGCTGCCTTAAAACCTAGTTCAAAAAGCTCTTTTTCTGATTTTTGTTCTATCATAATTTATATTTTTTTTTATTATATCACTTTTTTAAGAAGCATATTTTTTTGACCATAGATAAATATCGCTAAGTGTATAATCTTTATTATAATCTATTTTTTTATTTACTACATCTATAAAAATTTTACGCCATAATTCTTTATTATAATGACTATTATTCTTTTTATATATTTTTGTTTTTTCACCCTTTCTTGCCTCAATAACATCAAGCATTTTTTTTAGAAACTCTTCATATGTTAAATCTTTAGCAATAGAGTATGCATATACTGCTCCAATATCTGCCAAAAACTCCTTTTCATTTTGTTCTACATCTTTATCTAATGTGTTCTCTCCTAAATGAAATAATTCATGAAAAAATAAAAACTCTTTCTTAAAATCGTAGCTTAGAAAATTATTATTTTTGTTGTGCTCTAAATTATTATAGTAATACCTTAAAACTTTCATGTAATAACTTTCATCCTTAAAAACAAAAACAGACTGCTTTTCTACAGAATCAACATAGCCAAGATTAACCTGACTTTTTAAGCTATTAGAAAATGTTCTTTTCTTAATGTTTGTATAAAAATCAAAGTCATCTACACCATCCATAGAGCCTATATAAAAAAAACAATCATCTCCTATCGGATTTTTATAAAACCCTACCCTTTTACTATTCATTATGGTTTTATAGTTCGAAATAGTTATTTCCTCTTTACAGCTTTTTATAACTGATTCTTTCTCCCCTATATTGACACTTTTCTTTTTATTTACCACCCCGTATTGGGAACAAGAACACAAAAAAACACCCATAAAAAGTGCAATTATTATATTTTTCATTTTTTTTATTATTATTATTGTTATATCAATATTATACACAAAAAGGCAAAAAATAAAGGTTTATTTTTGTTGTTTTTTTGTATATAATAGGAACCCTACTATAGGAGATATTGAATGATTAAAAAGACAACACTTTTTCTTGATTTAGATGGTGTGATTAACAGCTATTTAGATGTTTTCTCAGGTATTGTTGAGGATTATTTCCTATTCGATTTAAATAATAAATACAGAATGGTTTTTAATCAATCATGCATTGCTAACAGTTATAAGGTTGATCTTTTAAGAAATTTTGTTTTACAGAATAACATTGAAGTTGTCCTTATTTCTGATTGGACAATTCGAGGTGTTGATTCACTTTCTTATGATAAAATAGGTGATTTTTTAGGAATCACTATATGTGGGGCAGCACACAACCTTGAAACACCTAACCGAACAACAGCAGTATTAAATTATGTTACCATACACAACATAGATAATTTTATTATTTTAGATGATACAAAAAATCTTTACCCAGACATTAAACACCCTTATTATTGCAATAAGGAAGGTTTTTCTATTTTAGATAAACTTGTCAATCCTCATGGAAGATACGGCATTAATGAAGAACATATAGAAATAATGACAAAAATGCTTAAAAAATAATTAAATATTGATTAAATATTTGATTTTTGTATAAAAATTAAGCGTTTGTTCCTCTCTAAGCCTTATTTTGTTTGACTTTATTTTTTTTTAACTTATTATTTTATTAAATTAATTATTTTTCATAATAAAAACAATAAAAAAGGAGAAAAAATGAAAAAAACTATTACAATGTCAATTATTGCTGCTTTAGGCTTCATTGGAACTGCTCAAGCAAGCGATCACGGTGAGAGCTGCACACATAAACATGTTTCTTTTGATCATGTATCTGGTTATTATGGACAATCAGATGAAACAGGTGTTGATATGGACTTGCTTGGTGTTGAAGCACAGAGAAGCGTTGGTAATGGCGTTTTTGTTGATGCATCTTTTGAAAGAAGGGACTTTGATAGTGTAACTGAAGTTGATATGTTCGAATTAGGTCTTGGTTATGAGTATAAGGCTAACAAAAATACCTCTTTTTATGGTATTGTAGGCGCTCTAAAACTTGACTCTGATGATTTTGTAGACTCTGTTGATGATGACGGTTATTATGCAGCTGTTGGTGCAAAACACATGATGTTTAAGAAATTTGAAATTGACGGTAGGTTGACACACAGAGATGTTTTAGATGAAAGCGACAAAGACTTCAGCTTGACTGGTAAATACTATGTCCATAAAGACTGGAGTGTAAATGCAGGTTATACATTTGATGCAAAAGAAACTTACGTCGGTGTTTCTTACCACTTCTAAAAACAAAAAATAATAATACTATAAAAAGCACCTAAAAGGTGCTTTTTTTATTGTTTTTAAAAATATCTTTTTTTTGTGCTAAAATAAAAACAAAAGCCATGATTAAAAGAATATTACTATTAACTTCTATTTGTTTTTTTTCAACAACAACAATAGCACAAGAAGAAAAAATACCAAAACAAAGTGATGAGTTTAGCAAGCAAAGCATTATTAATTCAATTGAAAAATTTAATAATGGAGAAAATGAATTTGAAATATCATATAGTGGAATTGACTTTAATAAAGAAGAAAAAATTGCAGAAATACATAATGTTTCTTTTTTTAATAAAGAAGGTACTATAAAATACCCTATCAAAATTGATAGTGTAGTCATGTCTGATCCAAACAATAAGGAACATGCAAAAATATCCATCAATAACTTTCAATCCGTAGAAAAAGAACTTATTGAGTTTCAACAATACAAAGAACCACAAAATAAAGAAGGTCATCTTTTTTTGAAAGCATTATCGGATTATAACCCAGGCGACACATTTACTGGTAATATTTCATTTACTGGTAGTAGTATAAACAACAAAACATTAGTTGTTACCGATATAAATATTGATAATATACTTAGCTCCGAGTTTTTCTTGCAAACCTCTGGGCAAAATATTTCAGTTGATAATATTAAAACCATTAATGCAAAAGAAATTACAATCAATAAGTTTTCATTTAGTTATGACAATAAATTTCCTATGGGATTAATGAAAACATCAATAACTCCCAACAAGGAAAAAGAAATTCTTGAAATCAAACCAAAAGAACTTGCTATTAATATATTAAAAGCGATGAAACAAAACAAAAGATTTTCTTTTGAGGTGAACTTAGTAGAGCCAGTTAGTGTTCCATCTATAATTAATGTTGTTTTCGCTTCTATGGGCGACCCAGAAAACGCTGAAAGCATTATAAGATCTGTTATAAAATTAAATTTTGAAACAAAAGTTTATTAATGTATGTCAGAAAAATTTATACTTTTTCACGGAACTAACAGGAATTTTAACAACCACCTTGAAAATAAACACAGAACAAAAATAAATGAAAAATTTCAAGGTGACTGGATATGCTATAGCCCTTCTGAAGAAGTTGCTTGGAAATATGTCGATGCAGCAAGAAATCAAAACATCGATCCTGATTTTTTCTTTAGTGATTTATCCCAACTGCTCTCCCATAGTAACAGTGCAGACAATAAGTACATATATCTTCTCTTAAGAAATATATATAAACACGGCCACACTGAAGGTTATGACAGAACAATCCGAACATACGGAAGTGAAAAGAAAATATTATCTGATTCTGATATTCATTTTTTTAGAAATGTACACAATACAGTCAGTAAAGAACTCAACTTTGACATTAATGATATTACTGACATTATCAGTTATTTAGAGGGGGCTAAACAGGAGTCTGATGATGATTCTTTAGAACTTATCTCCAACACTCTTAATGGGCAAATAAAAGAACTTCCCCATTTTGTAATAGAGACATTAGAGGAACTTGGATTTTCACAAAGTATTCCCAAATCACGAGTTATAAAAAGCGAAGTTATTGCAGATAATATACTCAGAACTGATGATCCAGAAGAGGCAAAAAAAGCAAGAGAAAAAGGCTTTGACTTAGTTATATACAACGGTGAAAACACAGTGGATAACGAACCAGAATATCTTATAGCAAATAGCTCTCAAATAAAACCAATAGAAGAGACTATACGAACAATAAAAGAAATAGAAGAGGTCAATGTCGGAGAAACAATTACCCATTATGAGTTTAATAAAAGAGGGATTAATAATGCAAGTAGAAATATATCACGCCTCAAAAGATAGCAATATCAGTCTAGAAAAATTATCACTTAATCATTGCGGTACAGCTAAAAACGGCGATAATCAAGCGGCGGGGATCCACTTTTCTACATCAAGAAACATATCAGAATCATACCTTAATAATAGCGGGTCACTATTAATAACTAATATTAGTAAAAGAACCATTGAGTCTCTTGAGGATTTTTATAATGACAGCAATTACTTTCCTTACTTAAATATTCTTGTGGACATAATTGGAGAAGATTTTATTGATGATGTTGTCGATAAAATCGAAGAAGAACCCACAACATATACACAATTTAATACAAAAGAGGAAATATTAAACTCTCTCATTTTTTCCAATCCAGATCTTATGGAAAACATTAAGGAAAACTTTGATATTAATTCAGATCTGGAAGATAAAATAGAACAAATTCTATCTTACTCTTTCGAGCTTGACGAGCACAACTGCAACCATCAAACCTGTTATATGATGTTATCAGCAACACTCGAAAGTCGGACTAAGGCCAGCGAATTATTAATTAAAGAAGGTGTATTAGGTTTTAAATATAGACAAGGTGATATAGAAAATCTTGATAATGAATATAATTTATGCATTTTTGATAAAAATATTTTAAAACAAAAACAAGTTATTAGTAAAAATAATACACCAAAATCAAAAAAAATATCTTTTTAATTTTGTATTTTTTTGTTTTTTTATCTTTCACGTGCTAATATTCCTTAATAAATATCACACTGGAGGGTATTAATATGATAAAAAGTAGTGTACATATCGATCTTAATAACGATTTTAAAACAATTACAGGGCACTCTTTTCTTAAATTCGATTTTATTTCAGAAAATAGCAAAAGCAATATATTAAAATCAATAACAGAAAGGGTAAAAAAACACCTAGAGCCTGAAAACTTACTTGAAAATAACGATGCTTACAAGAAAGATAAAATAATTGCCGCAATCAATGATTTTTTTAATGAAAATGACTTGAATGCAGAATCAAATGATTTCTCTTTTTCAGATTCTGGATATAAATTTTCTATAAAAACAGAGCAACTAAGACCAAGCAAGAAACACAGAGGAACTCGAAAAAGACCTTAATTTTATGAAAAGTCTGTTTTTTTTATTAATATTTATTCCATTTTTTCTTTATGGAAATAATTTACAATTCTGTGAAAAATTGTGGAGTGATACACAATATGTTAATTTTAATAATGAACCAATTAATTTACCACCGAGATCAGATTTATCAAATGTTAATGGTAATAAAAACTTTACTGTTTCGGGCGGGCAGTTTATTCTAAATGGTCCGAGCAGACTCAATAATATTAATGTAACACCTAATACTACTAACCTTATATATAGAGATGGCGGTACAACGATTCAGAATGGTTCTAAAATTAATTTAAATGGTAATCCTAATAATTTAACTTTAGTTATATTAGGAGATCTTTACATAGAGCCTAATGTAGAAATATTTGGTTATATTTATGTAGAGGGAAATGTCTATTTTACACCAATGGAAAGTTCAAGTAATGGTAACAACTGTAATGATGATCAAAACTCTTATTTTCAAGGGGGCTTTCTTTCAACAGGCGGTGTTTTTTCGCAAAATGCACAGAGACGATGTGAAGTAGAGCAAACCTTTATGGGCAACTATACACCGATAAGTAATAGTTTTAATGGTTATTCTTTTTGTATTAATAAAAATAATCCCGACTTTATAACTTGCTCCAATATTAGTACTTTTTCAAGTAACCAAAGTCTTAATCAATATTGGCAAACAGGATCAAAATTGGGACAAACCGTAGGAACATCAAATAATAGATTGCAAATAACATCCAACACCCTTAATGAAACAAAATTTGCAACATTAAAAAACTCTTTTCCAAATCCAGAAAACCTTATTATTGTTGACTTTAACCATTACTCTTACGGCTCAACATCAAACCTTGAAAGTGGAATTACAGCTACCTTTTCTGATGGTACTATTCCACAAAATACAATATCTAATGGTGATCCTGGTGGCTCCCTAGGCTATGCATCCAATAATAGTGCATTTTCAGGTGGATGGTTAACTTTTGGTATAGACCACTCTGGACAATTTTCCACTAATAATTCATCTTTAGGTCTTACGGGTGGTCAGTTTTCCTCGCCTTACAGTATTACTGCAAGAGGTGCTACATCCAGCTCCACATTCTTTAGTAATTCTTCGATCAACCCATCACTTTCATCATCAAACCCTAACCGATATAGAGTTGCCATTGATACAAGAGGTAGAACTGTTAATGCAGGAATATGGGAAAACGGTAATAATTTTAATAATAAAATTTTATTAACGGACATTGAGTCGCTCCCCTCTCAATCAAGACTGCCTGATTCATTTTACTTTAGTTTTACAGGCAGTACATCGCAAAGTAGTGCTATGTTTAATGAAATATCAAATGTTGAAATATGTGCAATTAATCAAACTGCACCACCACCTAACATACAAAATATTGATCATTAT
>MDTC01159856.1_pt1 | contig 14669 bp, 14 predicted proteins | sample 811181 | NCBI WGS metagenome assembly MDTC01 (sample SAMN05326644, study PRJNA326480) | marine metagenome | isolation source: seawater | place: Pacific Ocean: North | collected 2011 | reverse complement strand
TTAAATAAAGATAAATCACAATTAATATTTATTGATATTCCATGATATATTATTCCTCTTGAAACTCTTAACCCTAATGAGGCAATTTTTGCATCATTATGATTTGGATCTTTAGTCCAAATTCCTATTAACTTTTCTTTTTTGAATGTTTGAATTTTCAATTCAAGCAGACTCTCCATGATATAAATTTCTAACTTTGATACGAAGCTTCTTATATCTAGATTTCTTTTTTTAATATCTATCATAAAATATACTATTCTTTGCCCAGGTCCATGCCAGGTCATTTTACCACCTCTGCCAGAATTAAAAATTGGTATATCTTGTAGGTGACTTTTTTTAGCAGCAAAAGATCTGCCAGCAGTAAATAATGATGGATGTTCTAAAAACCAAATAGCCTCATTTTCTTTTTTTTTTAAAATTTTTTCTACCCTATCCTCCATAAAGCTTATGGCATCATTATAATTAACTAGTTTTTCAGATTTTATAAAATCTAATGATAAATTTTTTTTATTTATTATTTTCATGAAAAATATATTTTAAAATTATGCCAAATTTAAATACTAAATTTTCCAATATTAAAAAAAATAATCTTATTGGCATATCCTCCGAGATTGTAAATGACATTATATCTGATGTAGATAGCAATAAAAGAGAAAAAGTCACTTTATTTATTAATAAAATTCATCCAGCTGATGCAGCAGATCTTTTAGAAATGCTATCGGAAGAGTACAGAAAAAAAGTGATTTATATGTTGGCGGATAAGTTTCCTGAAGAAATTCTTCCATCTATGAATGTACCTATTTTAGTGAGCATAATTGAATATTTTCAGTTGGATCATTTAATAAAAATGCTATCTGCTCTTGATAGTGACGACATTACTTATGTGTTAGAAATTTGTGATGAAAAATTAAGAAAAAAAATATTACTCGGAATGCCTAATGATTTAAAAAAGCTGATTAAAAAGTCTTTAAACTATGCAGAAGACTCAGCAGGAAGAATTATGCAGACGGACTATGTTTCTGTGCCTTTAAATTGGACCATAGGACAGGTAGTTGATTACTTAAGGCGATCCAAAGCTGTACCGGACGAATTTTATGCCTTGTTTGCTGTTGACTCAAGACATGTTCCTGTTGGCACGGTTCCTTTATATGTAGCAATGAGAAAAAATAGAGACGAAAAAATTTCAGAAATAATGACTACTAATCCAAAAATCATTAGTGTAAAAGACTCTAGGCAAGATATTGCTTTTATTTTTGATCAATATGAGTTAACCTCCGCTCCTGTTGTTGATCAGAGGGGTAGGCTCGTTGGAATGATAACTATCGATGATGTAGTTGATCTAATTAGAGAAAAAGCTGATGAGGATATCCTAAAGTTAGGAGGAGTTTCTGGAGAAGGAGATCTATATTTAGCAGCATTTAAAACTGCAAGAAGTAGATTTGGTTGGCTTGGAATAAATCTAATAACAGCAATAATGGCTTCAGTAGCTATTGCTATTTTTGAGACAACAATAGAAAAACTGGTATCATTGGCAATTTTAATGCCTATTGTCGCATCAATGGGAGGGAACGCTGGCACCCAAACATTAACAGTGGCAGTAAGAGCTATGGCAACAAGAGAGCTAACTTCTTCAAATTCTTTCAGAATTTTTGGAAAAGAAATTTTAGTTGGTCTTTATAATGGTTTATTTTTTGCTCTTTTGATAGGAATTATTACTGGAATTTGGTTCAGTGATTACTTATTAGGATTAATAATCGCGTTTGCAATGCTTTTTAATCTTATTTTAGCTGGTACTTTTGGCGCAGCCATCCCCATAATACTGTCATATTTTAAAATAGATCCTGCAGTAGCTGCAACTGTTATTCTAACAACTATTACAGATATATTAGGATTTGTAATTTTTCTTGGATTAGCAAAATACTTGTTAATGTAATTAATATAACTATAATTTCTTTATGATACCAAATATACCTGAAAATTTTTACTTTCACCTAGGTGAAGACGTGGAAGCTTTGCAAGAAAGTATCAGAGTGTTTTGTGAGAAGGAGATTTCTCCAATTGCTGAGCAAATAGATAAAAGCAATGATTTTCCTGCTCACCTATGGAAGAAATTAGGAGATATGGGGTTATTAGGAATTACTGTAGAGGAAAATTATGGAGGCAGTGGTTTAGGTTATTTAGAACACGTAATAGCAATGCAAGAAGTCAGCAGGGCATCAGCGTCAGTAGGATTATCCTACGGAGCTCATTCTAACCTATGTGTTAATCAGATAAGGTTAAACGGGTCGAAAGAACAAAAAGAAAAATATTTACCCAATCTTATAAGTGGCAGTCATGTGGGAGCCTTAGCTATGAGTGAGATGGGATCTGGATCTGATGTAGTAAGTATGAAATTAACAGCTACTAAGTCAGGAGACAGGTTTCTTTTAAATGGTTCTAAAATGTGGATTACAAATGCACCAAATGCAAATATTTTTGTAGTTTATGCAAAAACAAAACATGAAAACACTAATGATAAAGAGGATATTACTGCCTTTATTATAGAACGAGACTCCAACGGATTTTCTGTTTCGCCAAAACTAGATAAGCTAGGTATGAGAGGATCGAATACTGCTGAATTAGTTTTTCAAGATTGTGAAGTTCCTGTAGAAAATATTCTAGGTAAAATTAATGGAGGAACCAAAGTTCTAATGAGTGGATTAGACTACGAAAGAGCTGTTTTAAGTGGGGGTCCTATAGGAATTATGTCCTCATGTTGGGACATAGTTATGCCATACATTTCTCAAAGAAAGCAATTCGGAAAACCAATAGGAACCTTTCAATTAATGCAAGGTAAGATAGCAGACATGTATACGACAATGAATGCATGTAAGTCTTATAGCTACATAGTTGCTAAAGCATGTGACAGCGGAAGAATTACAAGAGAAGATGCTGCGGGAGTGCTATTATACTCCTCTGAGAAAGCAGTATGGATGGCCTTAGAGGCAATTCAATGTTTAGGTGGTAACGGTTATATTAATGATTATCCAACGGGAAGATTATTAAGGGATGCAAAATTGTATGATATAGGGGCAGGAACTAACGAGATTAGACGTATGTTAATAGGTCGAGAAGTATTTAAAAAATATAATTGAATAACAGGAGTGAAAAAATGAATGACGAAAATATAGTTATAGCAAGTGCTAAAAGAACACCAATAGGTAGCTTTCAGGGAAGTTTATCAAAAATTAAAGCTACAGAATTAGGAAGCTCAGTTGTAAAAGAGAATTTGCAGGAAACTAAGCTTGCTCCTAGTCAAATAGATGAAGTTATTATGGGTTGTGTTTTACCAGCAGGTTTAGGACAAGCTCCCGCAAGGCAGGTAGGCATAAGAGCCAATATTCCAGTAAATGTTGGAGCTACTACAATTAATAAAATGTGCGGATCTGGAATGAAAGCAATTATGATGGGATATGATAGTATATTATCAGGAAGTAATAATATTGTAATTTCTGGAGGCATAGAAAGTATGAGTAATGCTCCGTATATTCTTCCAAAGGTTAGGGAGGGTTTAAGAATGGGGCATGATCAAATAAAAGATCATATGTTCTTGGACGGACTAGAAGATGCTTATGAAGAGGGTAAGCTTATGGGCAGTTTTGCAGAGGATACCGCAGAGCATTATCAATTTACAAGAGAGCAACAAGATGATTTCTCTATTCGATCTTTAGAAAGAGCAAAAAAAGCTAATGAAGACGGACTATTTAAAGACGAGATTATTCCAATAACAATTGCTAATAAGAAAGAAACTATTATTGTAGCAAAGGATGAACAGCCCTTTAAGTCAAATATAGATAAAATTCCACACCTAAGGCCGGCATTTAGAAAAAATGGAACTGTTACGGCTGCTAATTCATCCTCTATATCCGATGGAGCATCAGCTGTAATTTTAATGAAAGAAAGTGATGCCGCAAATCAAGGAATTAAACCTTTGGCTAAAATAATTTCGCATTCTACAAATAGTCATGAGCCTAAATGGTTTACAACTGCTCCTATTGGGGCTATTAATAAAGTACTTGAAAAAGCAGGGTGGAAAAAATCAGAAGTGGATTTATTTGAAGTAAATGAGGCCTTTGCTGTAGTTCCAATGGCAGTTATGAAAGAGCTGAGTATTTCTGAAAATATTCTGAATATAAACGGCGGAGCTTGTGCTCTTGGACATCCAGTAGGAGCTTCAGGTGCTAGAATTGTTGCAACTCTTATATATAATCTTAAAAAAAATAATCTAAAAAAAGGTATTGCTTCTTTATGTATTGGTGGAGGAGAGGCGACTGCTTTAGCTTTGGAGCTTGTAGATTGAAAAGGATAAGCACAAATTTAGATAAAAAATCGCTTAGCTTTAAAAAAAACTTTGAAAGCATGAAGGAGCTTGTAGCAGAATTAAATAAAAAAAAGAGACTTGTCAAAATAGGGGGATCTTTAGAAGCAAGAAAAAAACATATTAAAAGAGGCAAACTCCTACCAAGGGAGAGAGTAAAATATTTGCTAGATAATGAAAAAGAAAACTTAGAGATAGGTTGTTTAGCAGGTATGGACATAAATAAAGTTGATATTCCGTGTGCTGGTTTGATTTCAGTTGTGGGAAAAGTATCGGGAAGAGACTGCATGATTATTGCTAATGATGCTACCGTTAAAGGCGGAACCTACTTTCCAATTACTGTTAAAAAACATCTTAGAAGTTTAGAGATTGCAAGAGAAAATAATCTAGCATGTATTCATTTAGTTGATTCGGGAGGTGCAAATTTACAAGAACAAACTGGAATTTTTGCTGATAAAGATGGTTTTGGAAGAATCTTCTACGAAATGGCAGTGATGTCTTCGAGAGGAATACCTCAAATTTCAGCTGTTTTGGGCTCATGTACTGCAGGAGGTGCATACATCCCAGCAATGTCAGATCAAACTATTATAGTAAAAAAAAATGGTACCATATTTTTAGGTGGGCCTCATCTGGTCAAGGCCGCAACTGGAGAAGATAGTAATGCTCAGGAACTGGGAGGAGCCAATCTTCACACTTCATTATCAGGTGTGGCAGATTATTACGCAGAAAATGATTATGAGGCATTAGACAGAATTAAATCTATTCTAAAGTATGTAAATTATAAAAAAATTAGTAATTTAGATGAAAAAAAAGTAATTAGTCCAAAATACGATCCAATAGATATTTACGGCATAGTACCGTCTGATTTAAGAGAACAATATGATGTAAGAGAAATAATTTCAAGAATTGTTGATAATTCAGAATTTGAAGAGTTTAAAAAAAATTATGGAACTACACTGGTGACAGGTTTCAGTTACATATTGGGATTGCCAGTTGGCGTAATCGCAAATAACGGAATATTATTTTCAGAATCTTCTCTTAAAGGAGCCCATTTTATTCAATTGTGTGAACAAAGAAGAATTCCAATTTTATTTTTACAAAATATATCAGGTTTTATGATAGGAAAAAAATTTGAAGAAAGAGGCATAGCTAAGGACGGAGCAAAATTAGTAAATGCTGTATCGACAGTAACAGTCCCCAAGATCACAATTATTATAGGAGGTTCTTTTGGTGCAGGGAACTATGCTATGTGTGGAAGAGCTTATAGTCCAAGATTTTTATTTTCCTGGCCCAATTCAAAAATATCTGTAATGGGAGGCGAAATAGCTGCGAAGGTTTTAGCATCTGTTAAAGACTCTCAAACTTCTTCTTCTAAAAAAAAATGGCATATTGAAGAAAAAAATAAATTTATGAAAGCCATAAACGATAAATTTGAAAAAGAGGGTTCTCCTTACTATGCAACATCAAGATTATGGGATGATGGAGTAATAGATCCACTCGAAACTAGAAATATCATTGGAAGTAGCTTATCTTTTGCAAATAATTCGGTAGATGAAAAAGCTAGCTTTGGCGTTTTTAGAATGTAAAAAAAAATGAATTTTGAAAATCTTAAATTAGAATTCACTAACAATAAAATTGTAACGCTTTTATTTTCAAATCCTAAAAGTAGAAATGCATTTAATCCCGAAATGATAATGGATATTAAAAAGGCATTAAAAATCTTAAAAAACTCGGATAGATGTAGGATATTAATATTTAGAGGTGAAGGAGATACATTCTCTTCAGGAGCAGATCTTTCATGGATGAAGAAATCTATAAACTTGAATTATGAACAAAATAAAAAGGAGTCAAAGGCTTTCACAGAGATGCTTGAGTGTATTGATAATTTTCCTAAGCCAACAATATCCTTAGTAAACGGACATGCCTTTGGAGGTGCATTGGGGGTTATAGCTGCCAGTGATTATTCTTTTAGTTATGAAAAATGTAATTTTTGTTTTTCAGAAGTAAAATTGGGCCTTATACCTGCTATGATTGCTCCATATATTGTTAGATCACTGGGATATAAAGTAGCTAAGAGATTGTTCTTAACTGGAGAAATATTTGATGCAAAGAAGGCATTAACGGTAGGTTTAATTGACGAAATTATAAATAATAAAGAGACTAAAATAATTAAATTAGAGTTAATAGATAATCTTTTGAAAGCAGCCCCGGAAGCACAAAATAATTTGAAATCATTTTTAAAAAAAATATCTTTAAAAGATATTGATGAAAAACTTACTGATTATACTGCTGAAACAATTTCTAAAATTAGAGTAACTAAAGAGGCACAGGAGGGACTTAGTGCATTTTTAGAAAAAAGGAAGCCAGCGTGGAGAGAAGATTGATACCAAAAAAAGTAAATATTTATGAGGTAGGCGCAAGAGATGGCCTGCAAAATGAAAAAATTAAATTATCTTTAGAAAAAAGAATTAAATTTATTAATCTTTTAACTTTATGTAATTATTCAAACATTGAGGTGGGATCATTTGTCTCTCCAAAATGGATTCCACAAATGGAACATAGTGATATAGTCTATAAAAAAATTAAAAAAAGTAGAAAAACCAATTACCCGTTGCTTGTTCCTAATCTAGTTGGATTGAAACATGCTATTCACAATAAAGTAAACAAAATTTGTGTTTTTGCCACGGCCTCGGAAAAGTTTTCAAAAAAAAATACAAACAGCAGTGTAAAAGAAACTAAAGAGATCATAAAAAAAATTTTAAAAGAATCCAGATTAAGAAAAATAAACGTACGAGCTTATTTGAGCTGTGTTTTAGGGTGTCCTTATGAAGGGTATGTGAGTTATAAGAAGTCAGCAAGCTTAGCAAAGTTTTTGATTGATGAGGGGTGTTATGAAGTCTCGTTAGGAGATACAGTAGGCTATGGTACTCCACTTGAAACCAAAAAGTTAATAAAGGAAGTTTCCAAGAAGATACCAGTTTCTAAAATAGCGATGCATTTACACGATACCTATGGTCAAGCACTAGCTAATATTTATGCAAGTTTACAAATGGGAGTAACTACTTATGACACATCTGTTGGCGGCCTTGGAGGCTGTCCATACGCTAAGGGAGCATCAGGAAATGTAGCAACTGAAGACGTATTATATATGCTAAAAGGTATGGGTATATATTCGGGAATAGATTTAAATCAAGTTACCAAAGCGTCTAACTATATATTTAAAATATTAAACAGAAAAAACTCTAGCAAGGTTACTTCAGCGATGGTAAATAAATAAGATGTATGACTTAAAAATTATTAATGCCAAAATAATAGACGGAACGGGATCGGAAAGCTTCTATGGAGAAATAGGAATTATTAAAGATATAATTGTAGAAAAGGGAAAAAATATTGGAGCAAGCAAAAATATTTTCGATGCAAAAGGCAATACTCTTTGCCCAGGAATAATAGATACACACACACATTATGATGCTCAGCTTACATGGGATAACCTAGCTTCACCATCGTTAGATTTAGGAATAACTACTGCTTTGATAGGTAATTGCGGTTTTACAATGGCACCTTGTAAACCTGAGCATAGAGATCTTAATATGTTAAATCTTACAAAAGTAGAGGGTATGCCATACGAGACTTTGAAAGAAGGTATTGATTGGAGTTACGAAACATATAAAGAATATTTAGATTTATTAGATAAGAAGAAACTTGCTTTAAATATTTGTTCTTACATTGGACATTCTGCCATTAGAATATGGAGTATGGGTAAAGCATCTATGGAAAGAAAAGCAAACGAAAATGAAATTATAGAGATGGAAAAAATTGTGAGAGATGCTATGAACTGTGGAGCAATAGGATTTTCTACATCAACATTTGAAGGACATAATGGGCATGGAGGACTTCCAATGCCCTCAAGGATGGCTTCTAATCATGAAATATCTAGACTAGTCAAGGCAATGGCACATCAGGGTAGGGGGCTATTTATGTTAACTAAATCAAATAATACTAATATAGAAGACATAGAAAAGATATTAGGAGGCGTAAAAAGACCTACCATGATAGCAGCTATTTTATACAATCCAACAAAAAAAGATTGGGCCATCAATACGTTAAAAGATATTTCAATTTCGTCTAAGAAGGGTTTTGAGTTTTGGGGACAGGTATCCTGCAGACCTCTTACAATGGAATTTACAATGAGAGAACCATATATGTTGGAAGGTCTATCGTCTTGGAAACGGTACATGAGAGAAAAAGATAATCTCAAGAAAAATGAGATTTTAAATAATAGCAATTTTAGAAATAAAGTACGTGAAGAAATTTATGATACTTCCAAAAATAAACTATTTGTGGGTGACTGGAAAAAGATAAAACTTATCAAAGCAATAGATAAAAAAAATAAAAAATACCAAGGGTTACACTTAGAGGAAATTTCTGATTTAGAACAAAAAGATCCTCTTGATTGGTTATTAGACAATACATTGTCTGATTCCGGCATAGATGATTTATTTATTGCAGAACTACTGAACGCAGATGTAAATGAGGTAAAGAAGTTGCTTCTTCATGATAACTCCACAGTTTCCCTATCAGACGCAGGTGCACATCTTTCTTTACTTTGTGATGCAGGTTATGGTCTTGATCTGCTGGGAAAATGGTGTAGGGATTTTAAAATAATGAGTTTAGAAAAAGCAGTTTATAAACTTTCTGGAAAGCAAGCAGAAATCTGCAGAATACCAAAAAGGGGAAAATTATTACCAGGATATTATGCTGATATGCTACTTTTTGATCCAAGTAAAGTAGGTACTACTAAAACTTATAGAGTTAATGATCTACCTGCAGGCTCTTCAAGATTAAAAGTAAATCCTTTAGGAATACATGGAATTTGGGTAAATGGATCTAATTATTTAAATGACAATATCTACAATGGAAGTTTGATCAGATCCTATTTACCTTAAGTAAAGTTAATGTATCACCAAATATTTTGAGCTGATACCATTGAAAACAACATTGGAATTGAGAGTAGCGTATTTGTCCTAGAAAAAAGCATAGCAGTTCTTGCAGATTTAAGTTTTTCCTCTGCTTTTGCATCAACAATTCCCAATGCTTTTTTTTGATTAGGCCATATAACAAACCATACATTAAACCACATAATTATTGCTAACCACATTCCAATTCCTATCGCAGTATCCCTTGGATTTGGGTCTAAAAAACCTAGCAGCATTGCTGATAATAAATAGCCACTAAGATGTGCCAATATCAAACCAGAGATCAATGTAACCATAGCTGCCCATCTAAAGTACCACAAAGCAGCAGGAGCTATAACTTTTCCTATTGCTGGTTTTTGCTCATCTGGTATATTAGGCATATTCGGAATTTGTACAAAATTAAAGTAATAAAGTAAACCTATCCACATTATACCTGCTAAAACATGAATATATCTAAATACAAATTGCCAAAAGTATTCATCTATTAATCCATTAGTGGACAAATAATAAACTAAAAATAAGATTGTCAGTGTTGATCCTGCGATCACAGTTCTGTTTAATGATGTAAGTACATTTGTCATAATTCCTCCCACAATGATATTACAATATAAATATTGAAATGAAAACTAAATCTTATAGCTAAGAGTAAAAAATTTTTTTATAGTTTTATTAAGTTTCTCTTTAAATCTTATAAATCTATGAATATACTTTTTTCTTATAACCATAATAACTGAAAACAGAATTTTCTTTTTTTCAATTGGCTTACAACAAAATACAGAAGTCGTTATAGCATTGTCACTCTGAAGTCTAACATGTGTTTTATTATATCTAGTTAAGATTCTCTTAATTACAAACAAATGGGTCTGATCATAAAGAATAACAAGTTTTTTCTTATAGATCAGACTTTTAAAAAAAGAAGTAGCTATAATATAATCTCCAGGTAATAGACAGGGCTTCATACTACTACCTGCTACCTTGAATATTTTAAACACTTTTTAAAATAGGGCAAACTATAACAAGTTCAGGAGGATATGGTGCATATTTTTTTTCTATTTCAATATTCTTAGTAGCCCAAAATATTTCTGTAAATTTATTAACCTTTTTAAGTAATTCAACACCATTTACTCGATCAGTTTCTTGTTTACATTTAGAGGCTAACTGCATTATGGAATGAACCAATTCATGAACCTCAGGGAATTTTGAAATTTGAGGTTCTTTGAAATAATCTCCCCAGATTGTAGCGACTTCTGCTTTTACCTCTTTTGCATGTTGCTCTTTAACAGCTACTAATCTAGACAACTGTGAAATTTTATTTAAACTCAAATCTGAGTCTTTTATTTCTTCATTTATTAGATCAATAAATCTTACTATACTTAATGTAGAGTATTGAATTACAGATGGATCGTACACCTTGCATGGTATATCGCAATGCGCTTGAACTTTATTAATTTTTAGCATAAGTTTTTCCTTAATATATATATATATAAATAATATTTTTTATTATAAAAACAAGAATATTTAAGTATAAACTTAAAATTATGATATTCGTTTTAATATTTAGTTAATTGTATACTGCTTTACTTCATAGAAAAGTTTTATTAAGTTAAATTATGATTTTTTTGAAATATTTGTTTAATTATATTACATGGACTTTCTTATTCTCGAGTCTTTTATCAGCATCAGAAGACTTTTTAGATTACAAACTCAACGTAGTCACAACACCTAACAGTAAAATTTCATTTAAAAGCGTAGCTGAAAGTAATATTATTAAAGGTAATATAAGAGGTGACATAACGAATACATCATACAAAGAGTTTAATGAAACCTCAGTAGAATGTGAATTACTGGGGAGATCTTATAAGGGAAGAGGTTTTAGTTGTGGATTTGCAGTAGTTGAAGATCTAAATGGTCTTTGTCTTCTAAGTAAATTAAATAGTAAAGATATATTAATTACTTCCTGGAGTTGTAATACTACTGCAGGATTGAGTGGAGATGCTACTTGCAAAGGCAAAGTAAGTGTTGTTGAAGGCTTCGGCAAGTTTGCTGGAGTTTTAGGTTTTGGAGAAATAGAAATGCCTCTTGCTAAATCGTTTGTGGATAATAAAATAAGTCATACTCTGAGGTTGAATTTTAAAATAAAATATCCTCTAAATATCAAAAAGAACTAATAATTTAATCTTATTAGACACGGTGTAATAAACAAGCCCTAAATATTCATATATCAGATTTTGAAAAAGTCTAATTCCTGCGAGTGATGGTAATAAAAATTTTAACTGAAAATCTTCATTATATTCTAAAAGATACACATCACATTTTTGAGATAAAAAGGACAAATAACTTCTTAGTCTATGGTAATGACCTGTAATAACAAGAAAGGGTCCTTTATTTTTTTTACAATATTGAGATAGGTTTTTAGAACTTTCAAAAGTATTTTTACTATTTTGATCCATTACAATATATTGTAGATCAAAATAGTTTTTTATAATAACGGCTTCTGGTAGTGTATTGTCTATAGTTTTCCCCCCTGATATAACTAAAGGAACAGATAAATTTTCTGAGTAATATTTTCCTAATGTTACTCTGTCAATAGAGTCATTGCTTGGAACCCAGTCACCTATTACATTTTTTTTTATACCAGCAGATAATACTATTACAGATTCAATATTTCTTAATCTATCTTCATTTACTGTTTTTACTGCATGAATTAAAGGATAACTAAATATATATGAAAAAATAGGAGTGCTTGAAATAACAAAGATGCTCAAACCAAATGCGTAAAATTTTAATTTATTTTTTACTCTTGATGAGACTAATCCCAGTAAAAAAATAATGGCAACCATGGTTACTGGATTGATTAAGTATAGAAAAATTTGTTTCATTTATAATCTCAAAATTTATATCCTTAAATGAACTAGCATTTTTAAGAGAGTATAAATTGCTCTTAAACTTCTATATTGTGGCTTTATAAATATCAACAGCATCTTTATACTCAATTTTTACAGGATTGTTAACTAATAACCTCTCTTGTTTAACAGCATCGCCAGCTAATTTTGGAATATCACTTTGGCTAACGCCTACCTCATTTAAGGTCTTAGGAATTTTAAGTTCTTCAATTAACTTGTATATCTCATTAATAAAGTCGTTAATGCTGAAATCCGTATTTTTCAAATCTGGAAAACATAAGTCAGCTATCTCAATGTATAAGGCTTCTGCACAAACAGAATTAAATTTTATAACTTCAGGAAGAACTAATGAATTTGAAAGCCCATGTGGAACTTTAAAAATTGCACCTATAGGATATGCTAAGGCGTGCACACCAGCACAGGGAGCATTTGTAAAAGCCATACCTGCTAATGTAGATCCAAGTAGCATGTTTTCTCTTGCTTTTATATTATTCGGTTCTTTATTAACCAATTTAATATTATTTCCCAATAAGTATAAAGCCTCTCTAGCTAGAGCGTCTGAGATAGGATTTTTTTTTAACCTGGTAGTGTAAGCCTCGATAGCGTGAACCATTGCGTCAATTCCAGAATAAGCTGTAATTGTATTTGGTAATTTTAAAGTAAGCGTTGCATCTAATATTACGTAGTCTGCATACAGAACTGGATCAACTATTCCCATTTTTTGAGTACTTTCTAAAGTAAAAATTGCTATGTTCGTTACCTCTGAGCCAGTCCCTGCAGTAGTAGGTATCTGAATTAAAGGCATTCTCTTTGATTTTAAATTTCCTACTCCATAACAATCTTTTATAGCTTCATCATTTACGGAAAAATATGATACGGCTTTAGCAACATCCATTGAGCTTCCTCCCCCTAGACCAATTACAGCATCACATTTGTTTCTCTTTGCAATTTTTACCGCATCAAAAATATTTTTTTCTGGAGGATCTGCTTTCACCTCATCAAAGACAATTAAATTAGTATTTATTTTTGCTAATAAATTTTCTACAATTTTTATGTATCCTAATTTTTTAATACCTTGATCTGTTATTAAAATGGGATTGAAAATTTTTAATTTTCTAAAAATAATCTCAAGTTCATCTAATTTGCCTGAACCAGATATTATATTTGGCACTGAGTTAAAATTAAATACATTCATGGTTGCCTAAGAAAATACTTATATTATTATAACATAATTAAGGAAAAAAAAAAATATATCATCAAATCTGTGATTTTGAAAATAAAAGTCTTTTAGCAAATGAAGTTTTGCTCTAGTGGTGTAATGGATAGCATATAGGTCTTCGAAACCTATGGTTAGAGTTCGAGTCTCTACTAGAGCGCTTTAAAAAAATAATGAAAATTATTTTGATCCCATTCTTCCTAATCTATGGAATAACAAGCTAATCTTAGATTGTTCTTTAGAGTCAATCTCTTTATTATTTTTAATATAAAAGTCTAAAGACTTTTTAAGAAGATCAATATCGGCTTGCGCAAATATTCCCCCCTTAACCTTCTGTGTATTGTTATTATTATTCATTAAATTGTTCCGTTTCTGTAGAGTCTCTCATTGCTGTAGTGGAACTTTTCCCAGAAGATAATACCTCTGCTACCTTATCAAAATAGCTTACACCAACTTCTCTTTGATGCTTGGTGGCCGTATAGCCCTCATTTTCTTTAGAGAACTCTTCTTCTTGCAATCTAGCATAAGCGCTCATTCCGGTTTCAGAATAAGCTTTAGCTAAATTGAAAGTTGATAAATTAAGGTTATGAAATCCTGCTAAGGTTATAAATTGAAACTTGTAGCCCATGGCTCCAAGTTCAATTTGGAATTTATTAATTTGTGAGTCATCAAGATGTTTTTTCCAGTTGAATGATGGCGAACAATTATATGCTAATAATTTATTTGGATATTCCTTTTTAATAGCTTCTGCAAATTTTTTTGCTTCTTCAATATCCGGCTTATCAGTTTCACACCAAATCAAGTCTGCATATTTGCTATAGGCTAAACTTCTTGCAATTGCACATTCAATTCCACCATTTATCCTGTAAAACCCTTCTTCAGTCCTTTGGCCAGTTAAAAATTGCTTATCTCTTTGATCTACATCACTGGTCATCAGCTTTGCAGCATTGGCATCAGTTCTAGCCATAATTATGGTAGGGACATTTAGCACATCACTAGCTAAACGTGCTGAATTTAATGTTCTTTCAAACGTGGAGGTAGGAACCAAAACTTTACCACCTAGATGCCCACATTTTTTTTCAGAAGAAAGCTGGTCCTCAAAGTGTACTCCTGCAGCTCCAGCCTCTATCATGTTTTTCATTAATTCAAAAACATTTAAAGGTCCACCAAATCCTGCTTCAGCATCAGCAATAATAGGAAGAAAATAATCAATATTA
>MDTC01190428.1_pt1 | contig 14671 bp, 18 predicted proteins | sample 811181 | NCBI WGS metagenome assembly MDTC01 (sample SAMN05326644, study PRJNA326480) | marine metagenome | isolation source: seawater | place: Pacific Ocean: North | collected 2011 | reverse complement strand
GAATATTAGCATCTGCCCAATCAACGGTTTTACCGTTAAACCAAATTTTTCCAGATCTTTTATCGTATGGTACGCTTTCCATTTAGATGTAAATATATAGATTTTTTTGTTACAAAAAAGTATATTTCTTATTAGGATAAGTCAATATAACTTACCATTATGAAAGATTTACTTTATCTTAAAGATGAACAAATTAAAGATTTTATCCAACTTCTGTTTTACGCTTATAGGGAAACTTCAACTGATCCAAAAGAAATCTTGTCAAAAAAGTTTTTTGGACTTGCGCACTTGAGATCTTTAAATCTAATAGAAAGACACCCTGGAATAAGTCTAGGAGAATTAATGTTTAAGTTGAAAATTACTAAACAAAGTTTGAATAGAGTATTAAGAGATTTAATTAAATCTAAAATGATAAAACAGGTGAAAGATGAAAATGATACTAGAAAAAAAAATTTATTTTTAAATAAAGAAGGAAAAATATTTTTTGAATTAGTGTACAATATTCAAAAAAAAAGAATATTTAACGCATTAAAAAATTCCAGCTCTGACTCAGTCATAAAATTTAAAGAGGTTTTAAAAAAAATCGTAGATGGAAAATAATAAAACTCACATTTTAATCGTAGATGACGATAATAGAATTAGAAATCTTTTAAGCGAATATTTGAAGGAGAATGATTATATAATCTCGACTTCTGAAAATGCGGAGAATGCTAAAACAAAACTAACTTACTTTAAGTTTGATTTGATTGTGTTAGATGTAATGATGCCAGGGCAAAATGGATATGATCTTACAAAAGAAATTAAAAAAAAAATGGAAATTCCAATTATTTTACTTACTGCAAAAAATGAGGTTGAAAATAGAATAAAAGGTCTAGAGATAGGTGCGGATGATTATATAAGTAAACCATTTGAGCCAAAAGAATTATTGCTTAGAATAAAAAATATAATAAATAAAAGTAAAAAAATTGATTTAAATACTAAACATAAGGTTGGAAAAGCTGTAATAGATTTAAATAAAATGATTATAAATATCGAAGGGAAAAATAAAAAAATTAATACTTCAGAAAAAAAAGTTTTAATAGAAATGTTGGCAAACCCTGGCAAAACTTATTCTAGAGAAAAAATAGGCAAGATTTCAGGCATCAATCAAGAAAGATCTATAGATGTTATGATTACAAGGTTAAGACAAAAGTTGGAAAATAATCCAAAGAATCCAAAATTTCTTCAAACTATAAGGGGGTCTGGCTATGTTCTTTGGATTGAATAATTTTTTAAAGTTCATTTTACCTAAAAGATTATTTTATAGAGCGCTAATAATAGTTGCTGCTCCCACTATAATATTACAATTAATTATTACTATTGTTTTTTATGATAGTATTTGGATTAAAGCGAATAAAAGTATAACTCGATCTTTAGTTTCACAGTTAAAAACTATTGAAAATGTATATTTAAATAATAAAGATAATTTAGATTTTTTTACTGATAGTTATAAAAATAATTTCAATTTTGAAATTGATATAAATAATAAGCCATTTCCATTATCAACTGGTGAAAGAAAGTTTAGTCCTATGGATAGATCTTTAAGACGTGAATTAAAGTCAGCGTTTGGTAATAACAATTATTTTTTTAATACATCTAAGTTTAAAAATGCTGTGGAAATAAAGATAAAATTAGATAATGAAATGATTGAATTTCTAGTGCCTAAAGAAATGATATCAGCATCTTCTGTAAGATTATTTGTTCTGTGGACAACTTTACCATCAATTATTTTAATCTTAATTGCGCTTATATTTTTAAAAAATCAGACTAAACCTCTAGTAAGACTTGCTAAAGCTGCTGAAAGATTTGGTAAAGGAGATTATGTAAATGACTTTAGGCCGTCGGGGGCAGCCGAAATTAGAAAAGCCGCATATGAATTTGATAGAATGGCAAAGAGAATTAATCGTCATTTAAACCAAAGGTCTGAAATGCTATCGGGAATAAGCCACGATTTAAGAACTCCTTTAACAAGACTGAAGCTTCAATTAGCTATGATAGAACAAAAAAATATTTCTGAGAAAATGTCAAAAGATATAGATGAAATGGAAAGTATGCTAAATGATTATTTACAATTTGCTAAAACTCAAACCCAAGAAGAAACATCAATAGTTAATTTGTCAAATTTATTTTACAGAATTGAAAAAAATTTAAACGATAAAAATTTAACTTTGCTAAATCTAAAAGAAGTTTCCCTTAAAGGTAGATTATCTGCATTAACGAGGTGTTTTGAAAATGTTATTCAAAATGGATTGACCTATGGAGAAAAAGTTTACGTAACATTACAAAAAGGATCAAATATAGTTACTATTTATATAGAGGATGACGGCCCTGGCATACCTGAAGATCAGTACAAAAATGTTTTTAAACCATTTTTTAGACTTGATAAAAGTAGAAATCTTAATAAATCAGGTGTTGGTTTAGGTTTAGCTATAGTTGAAGATATTATAAATTCTCATGGCGGCAGTATACTGTTAGGAAGAAGTAAGTATGAAGGATTACAAGTTAAGATTTCTTTACCTTTTTAGTTTTTTTTTTCTTTAATAAATTTTTTATTACAATCTCTTGTTTTTGAGTAAGTTTCTTTAAAACTTCAAACTCTTCTCTTGATACGAGTTGAAGTTTATTAATTAGTTTGTCTCTTGTAAATTTTAAATCAGTAGATAACTCCTTTTTAATATCTTTGGAGCTCAAAATTCCATTTTCGATTAAACTGGATATGGCTTTTAAAAATTTTTCAGAATTACTCATAAATTCATCTTATTTGATAGAAAAATTAATTTCAAATATGTTATAAGAAAACATGTATACTCACAATTTAGACCCTATTTTATTTGATTTTGGGTTTATGGCGATCAGATGGTATTCACTTGCTTACATTTTTGGTATTTTATTAGGTTGGTGGCTAGGCAAAAAAATTATTTTAAAAAAATTTAATAAGTTTAACGTCGAAGAATTTGATAATTTAATCTCCTATCTAATTATTTCTATAATATTAGGTGGCAGGATTGGATATGTTTTATTTTATGATTTCGGGTACTATTTCTCAAATCCACTAGATATTATAAAAATTTGGGAGGGAGGAATGTCTTTTCATGGAGCTCTAATTGGAGTAATTTTAGGTACTTACTTTTTTTCACTTAAAAAAGAGATTGATGTCTTTACTTTGTTAGATGTTATTGCTTGTGTTGCTCCAATAGGAATATTTTTTGGAAGAATAGCAAACTTTATTAATGGTGAACTAGTCGGTAAAACTACTGAAGTATACTGGGGAATTGTTTTTCCTAAAATTGATAATTTTACAAGACATCCCTCTCAGCTATATGAAGCATTTTTAGAGGGATTAGTTTTATTTGCTATTTTAAATTTTATGTTATTGAGAAAACATTATCAAGTTGGAACATGTTCATATCTATTTTTAATATTCTATGGTTGTTTTAGAATAATTGCTGAATTTTTTAGAGAACCAGATAAGCAGATTGGATATTTGTTTAATTTATTAAGTATGGGAACAATGTTAAGTATTTTTATGATGATAGCAGGTATAATTATTTTTTTAAAGAAAAGATGACATCTAATCGAAATTTTTTTAAAAAAACTAAAACGCTTCCAGTAGATAAGTTTTTAGAAAAAGTTCTTTTTGATAAAAAAGATGGTTATTATTCATCAAATATTCCTTTTGGCAAAAAGGGAGACTATTTAACCGCTCCTGGACTTTCCAATTTATTTTCAGAAGTAATTGGAATATGGTTTGTCTCCTCCTGGAATGCTTTGGGCAAACCTAAAAAATTGAATATAGTTGAACTAGGCCCTGGAGATGGAAATTTAACAAAAGTATTAATCAAAACATTTAAAAGTTTTCCTGAATTTAACAAGGCAACTAATATTTTTTTATATGAGAAAAGTAAATTGCTCAAAAATTTACAAAAAAAAAATATCAATAACGCAAGAATCAAATGGATAGATAATTTTTCAAATATTAAAAATGGCCCAGTGATTTTTTTTGGTAATGAGTTTTTTGACTCAATTCCTATAAAACAATTTTTACATAAGGATGGATTTTTATTCGAAAAATATTATTCTTTAAAAAAAAACTATACTATTAAAGAAATATATAAAAAAGCTTCAATTAAAGATATAACTCAACTCAAAAAGTTTAAAACCCTTAAAAATTTAAAATTTATCGAATTTCCAAAATCAGGTTTTAACGAACTTAAAAAAATAGTAAAAAAAGTATCAGAGCTTTCGGGTGGTATTCTTTTAATAGATTATGGATACACAAAACCCAAAAATCAAGATACTTTGCAATCATTAATCAAGCACAAAAGAAATAACCTTCTAGATAATTTGGGTAAAGCAGACATTACTTCTTTAGTTAATTTTAGCTTGTTAAATGAGTATTTTAATAAAAATAATTTAAAGGTAAAGAATATTGTTTCTCAAAAAATCTTTCTTGAAAAGATGGGAATAATTGAAAGAGCTAATAACCTAAGTAAAAAAATGAGTTTTAAAGAACAATCAAATTTATATTTAAGACTTAAAAGATTACTAGACGTAAAATACATGGGAAATTTATTTAAGGTTATTTTTGCATATAAATTTGAAAAAAATAATTTTCTAGGATTTGAATAATGTTTTACTCAAAAAAATTTAAAAAATTTAAAAAAATTAATCATTGTTTTTTTTCAAAAAAAGGAGGATTTTCGAAAGGAATTTATCGAAGTCTTAATTGTGGCATGGGATCAAATGATAGCAAAAAAGCCGTTAATAAAAACTTATCTTTAGTATCAAAAAAAATGAAAGTAGATCTTAAAAAACTATCTTTGATGCAACAAACACACAGCAATAAGGTAATTATAATTAATAAAAAAAACAACTTGAAAAAATTTAACTCTGATGCGCTAGTGACAAAAATGAAAGGCGTTGCTTTAGGAGTTGTAACAGCTGATTGTGTTCCAATTATTCTCTATGATATTAAAAATCAAATCATTGGTTGTATTCACGCTGGATGGAAAGGGGCTTTTAATGGAATAGTAGAAAATACAGTCAAAAAATTTAAAAAACTTAACTCAAATAATAAAATTTTTGCAAGTATAGGTCCTTGCATTGGGCAAAAAAGCTACGAAGTTGATTTAGTTTTTTACAAAAAATTTATATTAGAGTCGAAAAAGAATAAAATATATTTTTTAAAGAAAAATAAAGATAAAAGATTATTTAATTTAAGAAAATATGTTGGTGACAAGCTTGCAAAACTTAATGTTAAAGTTAACCATGTTAACCATGACACTTTTAAAGAAAAAAACAGATTTTTTAGTTATAGACGGTCTCAAAAATTACATGAAAAAGATTATGGCAGGTGCATTTCTATAATAAGTTTAATTAAGTAAATATTCCACAAAAACTGTCTTAGTTTAGACAAAATTAAATACTATATTAGGAATTGTTAAAGCTCTTTAACTTATAAACCTTCAACAACATTGAACTGGGATTTGGTTTGAAAACATTTGTAAATAACTGTATAAATAATTACATTTCATGAAAATTTTATCTGGAACTAGCAATTTAAAATTAAGCAAAGATATTTCTAAGAAACTGAAATTAAAATTAGTTAATACTAATATTAGAAGATTCGCCGACGGAGAAATCTATATAGAGATCAATGAAAACATAAGGGGTAATAGTGTTTTTGTAATTCAATCTACCTCCAATCCTGCGAATGATAACTTAATGGAGCTGCTTCTTGTTATAGACGCTTTAAAAAGATCTTCTGCGAAAAATATAACAGCAGTAATTCCATACTTCGGTTATGCTAGACAAGATCGAAAAGTTGCACCAAGAACTTCTATTTCTGCAAAAGTTGTTGCTAATTTAATTACTAACGCTGGGGCTAGTAGAGTAGTAACAGTTGATTTGCATGCTGGCCAAATCCAAGGTTTTTTTGACATGCCAGTAGATAATTTATTTACTACTCCCCTTTTTGCAAAATATATAAAAAAAAAATTAAACAATAAAAAATTAATTTGTGTTTCTCCCGACGTAGGAGGAGTACAAAGAACCAGAGGTTTAGCTACAAGAATAAAAGCAGACCTTGCAATTATTGATAAAAGAAGACCCGCTCCTGGAAAATCTCAAGTAATGAATATTATTGGAGATGTAAAAAATAAAACATGTATTATTGTTGATGATATAATTGATAGTGGTGGAACTATTGTAAATGCTGTTGATGCCTTAAAGAAAAGTGGTGCTAATGAGGTTTATGTCTTTATTACACATGCTGTTTTAAGCGGAGAGGCAGTGAAAAAAATTAAAAGTTCAAAAATAAAAAAACTTATAATCACCGACACAATCAATAACTCTCAAAAAATTAAAAATAACAATAAAATAGAGGTCTTATCTATATCTTCGCTGATGTCCGAGGCAATAAAAAGAATAGCTAATTCCAATTCTGTATCTGATTTGTTCAATTAGTACTTGTTTTATTAAATAAGTTAAGTTATATACCTTCTCCAACAAAAATTAAATGAGTGACTTAAAAGCAATAAAAAGAGAGACAGCCTCTTCTGGCTCAATTAATAAATTGAGAGACTCCGGATTTATTCCTGCAATATTATATGGAGGTAAACATTCTAATCAAAAAATTTCAATCGAAAAAAAAGCAGTAAGAGACATTATTAATTCAGATAGTTTTTTATCTAAGGTTTTGGAAATGGAGATAGATGGAAAAAAAGAAAAAGTTCTTCCTCGAGAAGTGGCATATCATGTAATATCGGAAGAACCAATTCATATAGATTTTATGAGAATAGAAGCTGGTAAAAAAGTTATAATAGAAATACCAGTCAACTTTAAAAACCACCCGGACTCTCCTGGATTAAAAAGAGGTGGAGTATTAAATATAGTTAGAAGAAAAGTAGAATTAAAGTGTCCTGGTGAAAATATACCAAAAGAAATAATGATTGATTTGACTGGAACAGATATTGGAACGAGCATTAAGATATCTTTTGTAAAGTTACCAGAAAATGTTGTACCTACAATAACAGATAGAGATTTTGTGATTGCAACTGTAGCTGCGCCTACGGTTATGAAAGAACCTGAAAAACCTGCTGAAGAGACAGCTGAAGGTGTAGAAGGAGAAGCACCTGCAGAAGGAACGGAAGCAGCGGCTAAAGACGGAGAACCAGCGAAAAAAGATGAAAAAGGTAAAGAAGGTACTGCAGAGAAAAAATCAGATGAAAAAAAACCTTCTGAAAAAAAACCAGCTGAAAAAAAATAATTAATATGCTTTTACTTGTTGGATTAGGAAATCCCGGTTCCAATTATACAAATACTAGACACAACATTGGCTTCAAAATTATTGATGCAATCAATTTGCATTTTAAACTCTCAAAACAGAAACCAAAATTTAAAGGTTTGCTCACTACTGGAAATATAGAGTCTAAAAAAATTTACGCTATAAAGCCTTTAACTTTTATGAATAACTCCGGTACCGCAATAAAAGAATTAATAGATTACTTTAAAATTGATGCTAAAGACGTTTTTGTTTTTCATGATGACATGGACATAGATTTTGGAAAAATAAAAGTAAAATTTGGCGGAAGTAGCGCGGGACATAATGGAATTGACTCTATTGATAAATTTATTGGAAAAGACTATTCAAGAGTAAGAGTTGGAATAGGACATCCTAAAGAAAAAAAGAAAGTAAACAATCATGTTTTAGAAGATTTTAAAGAGGATGAGGAAGAAAAAATAAAAGAAATTGCAGATAATATTGTTAAACTAATTCCTACTCTAATAGATAAAAAAATAGATCTCTTTTCAAGCAAAGTAAATCAAAATCTTAATGGGATTTAAGTGTGGAATAGTTGGGCTTCCTAATGTTGGAAAATCTACATTATTTAATGCTCTAACAGCTTCTAAAAATGCTGAAGCAGCAAACTTTCCATTTTGTACAATTGACCCTAATATTGGTATTGTGGATGTTGTCGATGAAAGATTAGACAAACTATCTGAATTATCTAATTCAAAAAAAAAGATTTATACTAACATTACTTTTGTTGACATTGCAGGCTTAGTAAAAGGCGCTTCTAAAGGTGAGGGATTGGGTAATAAATTTTTGTCACATATAAGAGAGGTAGATGCAATTATACACTTAGTAAGATGTTTTGAATCTGATAAAATTACTCACGTAAACTCAGAGATAAACCCAATTACTGATCTTGAGACTATTAAAACAGAAATCATTCTATCAGATATTGATGTAATTCAAAAAAAATTAGAAAAAGGTAAAAAAAAACTACTAAATGAAAAAGAAATAATAATTTTAGAAAAAAAACTAAAGACTCTTAACGAAGGAAAAGATGATTTAGTAGAAGATGAACAAGAAAATAAATTTTTATTGCATTTGGGGCTCTTGAGTATGAAACCAAAAATAATTGTTTGTAATGTTGATGAAGCTAGCCTGGATACTGGAAATCAATTTACAGAAAAAGTAAAATTGAAATACTCCAATGAAAAAATTGTAAATATTTGTGCTGATATTGAAGACCAAATCATGGGTTTAGATAAAAGTGAAAGAGAAACTTTTATGAAAGAAATTGGATTAAGTAAGACTGGACTTAACAAATTAATTAAAGAAGGTTACTCTCTTTTAAACTTAGATACTTTTTTTACATCTGGCCCGGAGGAAAGTAGAGCTTGGACAGTTAAAAAAAATACCGCTGCCCCTCAAGCAGCAAGTGTGATTCATACTGATTTTGAAAAAAATTTTATACGGGCTGAAACAGTAACTTGTGAGGATTTTATTAAATTTGGTAGCACTGAAAAATGTAAAGAGAATGGAAAATTAAGAATAGAGGGAAAAGATTATATTGTTAAAGATGGAGACGTTTTATACTTCAGAGTCAACCCTTGACCAAATTTTCTTCATGCTTAAATATACGAGAATAGTTAATAAAATTAAATAAACTATTACCTTTACTCCAGTTTTGTGTCTTTGTTCTAGCTCTGGTTCTGCAGCCCATGATAGAAATGTAGTGACGTCTTTAGCCATTTGTTCTATAGAAGCTTTAGTTCCATCAGTATATTCAACTATATCCTCTGTCAAAGGTGAGGACATTTTAATTTTGTTACCTATCATGTATTTATTATAGTATACGCCGTCATCTAATTGCATGCCAGCTGGAGGCTCTTCATAACCCATTAATACTGAGTAAATGTAATTAGAGCCCCCTGGTCTTGCTTTTACTAAAACTGACATGTCTGGAGGATAAGCCCCCCCATTAGCTGCTATTGAGGCGTTTACATTTGGGTAAGGACTTTTAAACTTATCAGATGGTCTGCCAGGTCTAGTAAACATTTCTCCTTGACTATCGGGACCATCTTCAACTTCTATACTTGCCGCAATGGCCTTAACTTCTGCTTTTGAAAATTCGGGTCCTCCAGGCTCTCCTAAATTTCTGTAACTTAAATACTGCATTGAATGACATGAAGAACAAACTTCATTGTATACTTGATATCCTCTTTGCAAAGATGCTCTATCAAATTTACCTGTTAAACCTTTAAAACTCCATTTTACTTTAAGTAACTCACCAGACTCTGCACCATAAAGAGGGTTAATTAAAATAAATATAGTTAAAAATGAGGATAAAAATATTTTAAAATTAAATTTTTTCATTATCTTTCTTGGCTAAAGATGGTTCGGCTCCACTAGACAAAACAGGCTCTGAAATACTCATAGGTATTGGATCTGTTTTTTCTAGCAAACCTACTAACGGCATTACAACAATGAAATGAAGAAAATAATAGATTGTTCCAACTCTTGCTAAAACTAGATAAATCCCTTCTGCAGGCATGGCACCCATATATCCAAGCATTAAAACATCTAATACAAATATCCAGTAAAATTGTCTATATATAGGTCTGAATACAGCTGATCTTACTTTTGAAGTGTCTAACCAAGGTAAAACAAATAAAATAAAAATTGCCCCAAACATTAAGATCACTCCTCCTAGTTTGTCAGGAACAGATCTTAAAATTGCATAAAAAGGTAATAAATACCATTCTGGAACAATGTGAGCAGGTGTTACTAATGGGTTTGCAGGTATATAATTGTCAGAGTGACCTAAAATATTAGGTGTAAAAAATACAAATCCTGCGAAAATAATCATAAACATTAATAAAGCAAAAGCATCTTTTATAGTTATATAGGGATGAAAAGGAACAGTGTCCCTTGAGGGTTTTTTTATATCGATTCCTACTGGATTATTATTTCCAGGAACGTGTAAAGCCCAAATATGTAAAACTACTAAACCTAAAATCAAAAAAGGTATTAAATAGTGTAAACTAAAAAATCTATTTAAAGTTGGATTATCAACTGAATATGCTCCCCATAACCAAGTAGTAATACTCTCTCCTACTAAAGGTATTGCACTAAAAAGATTAGTAATAACGGTTGCTCCCCAAAAACTCATTTGACCCCAAGGTAGAACATAACCCATAAATGCAGCGGCCATCATCAACAAATAGATCAATAAGCCAATAATCCAAATCACTTCTCTAGGTGACTTATAAGAACCATAAAATAATGATCTAAAAATATGAATATAAACTGCTAAGAAAAACATTGAAGCACCATTGCTATGTATGTACCTAATTAACCAACCATAATTTACATCTCTCATAATGTGTTCTACACTAGCAAATGCTAGATCTGCATGAGCAACATAATGCATAGCTAGAACTATTCCTGTAATAATTTGAGTCAATAAACAAAAAGTTAATATTCCTCCAAACGTCCACCAATAGTTCAAGTTTTTTGGTGTTGGATAATCAGTTAAATGAGATCCGAGAGTTAACAGTGGCAAACGATCATTAAACCATTTCCCTGCTTTAGACTTAGGTGTATATTCGTGATCACTCATAATAATATTTATCCAATTTTAATTGTATTATTATCTACAAATTCAAATTTTGGAATCTCCATATTTTTTGGTGCTGGTCCTTTTCTAATTCTTCCTGAAACATCATAGTGTGAACCATGGCATGGACAGAACCAACCTTTATAATCTCCTTTATCTTTAAGAGGAACACATCCAAGATGTGTACAGACGCCTAACATTACTAACCATTCATCTTTACCATCTTTAACTCTTTCTTCATCTCTTTGTGGATCAGGCAAGTCTTCCATACTCACTGCTCTTGCCTCAGCGATTTCATCAGAAGTTCTTCTCTTAAGAAAAACTGGTTTTCCTCTCCAAAGCACTGTTATAGATTTACCAGGTTCAACCTGACTTATATCAACTTCAGTTGTTGCAAGAGCTTGCTGAGCTTTGTCTGGATTCATTTGATCAATTAAAGGCCAAATAACTGCTCCAAGGCCCACTGCGCCAACAGTGTAACTTGCTGTAAATAAAAAATCTCTGCGATTTACGTTTTTTTCTTCTTTGTTCATTTATGTATGCTTATAATGTAAATATTAAATAAGACTAAATAATTCTATTTTCTAGGGTCAGAATGACACATAAATATAGTAAATAAAGCCTAAATAATGCACATAGCTCTATATAAACCTGACATACCTCAAAATACCGCGGCCATTATTAGATTAAGTGCGTGTTTAAATTTTAAAGTTCATCTTATAGGACCTTGTGGCTTTGATCTTAATGACTCAAGATTTAAAAGAGTTGCAATGGATTATATTGGTTTTAGTAAAATTTTAAAATACGAAGATTATGATATATTCATAAAAAAAAATAAAAACTCAAGAATTATTCTTATGACTACAAAAGCAAAAAAAACATACCTTAACTTTCAATACAAAATAAATGATATACTTCTATTTGGTCGAGAAAGTGCTGGTGTACCTGAGGCTTTACACAACTCTATAAAAGATAAACTTAAAATCCCAATAAATAAAAAAACTAGATCGCTAAATGTGGCGATGAGTGTAGCAATAGTAGTCTCGGAAGCTTTGAGGCAAAATAATTTATAAGCAAAAATGATAAACTCTAATTTTAGAAAAGAAATGGCTGACAGATGGTTTTCTTACTTACAAAGTCAAATTTGTAAAGAGTTCGAAAGGATGGAGAAAAAGGGAAAAAAATTTATGAAGCGAGAGTGGAATAAAAAAAATAAAAAAGAAGGTGGCGGTATATCTTTTTTATTGTCTGAAGGAAATATATTTGAAAAAGTTGGGGTTAATAAATCTACAGTTTCAGGAAAATTTAAAAAACCTTTTAGATCCAAAATTTTAGGTGCAAAGAAAAATGGAAAATATTGGGCGTCAGGTATCTCAGTGGTGGCACACATGAAAAATCCTAAAATTCCTGCAATTCATTTTAATACAAGATTTATAGTAACTTCAAAAGAATGGTTTGGAGGTGGAATAGATGTTACACCAAGTCATAAAGATGAAAAAGAAAAATTATTTATACAAAATAAACTTAAAAAAGTTTGCGCTCAAAATAATAAAGATTATAAAAAATATAAGAAATGGTGTGATAAATATTTTTATTTACCTCACAGAAACGAAGCAAGAGGTATTGGAGGAATTTTTTTTGATTATGAAAAAAACAATTGGAAAAAAAATTTTAAATTTGTAAGAGAGCTTGGTTTTACTTTTATAGATATTTTAAAAGAAATAATTCAGAAAAAAAGAAATTTAAAATGGACAAAAAGAGATAAAGAAAAACAATCTTTAAAAAGAGGAAGATATGTTGAATTTAATCTTTTATATGATAGAGGTACAAAATTCGGTTTGAATACAGGTGGAAATACTGAATCAATTTTAATGTCAATGCCACCTAAAGCAAATTGGAAATAGATTATGGATAAAGAACCTATTACTGTAAAGGGTTTAGAAAATTTAAAATCTGAATTAGAAAATTTAAAAAATATTCAAAGGCCAAAAGTAGTTGCCGCTATAGCGGAAGCAAGATCTCATGGAGACTTGAAAGAAAACGCAGAATATCATGCTGCTAAAGAACAACAGGGGTTAATTGAAGGTCGCGTACTTACAATAAATGATTTGATTGCGAGAGCAAACGTTATAGATGTAACAAAAATTGAAAATGTTGGCAAAGTTATTTTTGGATCAACCATTAAAGTTCAAGATTTAGAATCAAACAAAGAAATATCTTACAGACTGGTTGGACAAGATGAAGCTGACATTTCAAAAAATTTGATTTTTTATAAAAGTCCCATCGGTAAAGCTTTAATAGGTAAAAATAAAGGTGATACAGCAAACGTTAATACTCCTTCTGGTGAAAGGAATTTTGAAATAAAAAACGTTGAATATATTTAGTTTTTTTGATCAGCAATTATTTTTAAAACTCTTTGATCTGAGATACTAAAACCGTTATCAAGCCACTCATTTTTTATTAGTCTAAGAATTTTTCCGATGACCTTCCCTTCTTTTATTCCTTTTTCTTTTAAAAAGTTACCATCATACGGGAATTCAGGCAGAGAAATTTTTTTAATACTATTTAAAATATTTAAGCAATCTTTTGATTTACCTTTTTCGTTAACAGAAAAATATAATAGATTCAGTAATTTTAGGTGTTCTTTTCCAAAAAGAAAAATATTTTTTTTTAAGTTTTTTTGAAAGAAATTTTTATCTTTTAAAGCATAAATAAAATTTTCAGCAACAATGTTTAGATTATCTTTCAATTCATTTGAAACATTATATTTGTGTAAAAAATACTCATGATTGTTTTTTTCATCTATTAATAGTAATGATAAATAATCATTTTTATCGAAAATATCTTTACTTTGAATTTCTTTCAATTTACTAAGTCTTCTGAAATATTTTAATTCTGGAAAAATTAATAAAAAAATCTCCTTTAAAGTTTGATTATCGTTTAAATTCTCAAAATTCTTTATTTTTAAAATTTTAAATAACTCAATTAATATTCTTTCTTTAGAAATTTTCTTAATACCATTTAAATTTAATTTTATTGCATCAATATTTATTTTTTTTACATCACTTTCGTACAACAAAGAAAATCTTATAAAACGTATTATTCTTAAATAATCTTCTTCAATTCTTTTATATGGATCGCCAATAAATTTAATATTGCGGTTATTTAAATCATTTACACCTGATTGAGGGTCAAATATTTTTCCTTCAATATCTAGATAAATTGCATTTATTGTAAAGTCTCGCCTATTAGAGTCCTCCTTCCAATCATCAATGTATTCTATTTCGGCGTGTCTACCATCAGTTTTAATATCTTTTCTTAAAGTAGTTAATTCAAGTTTTAATTTATCAGAAACAAGAGTTACTGTTCCATGTTTTATTCCACTTTCGATAACTTTAAATTTGGTATCTTTAAATTTTTCCTGAACTTGAAAAGCTGTAAGAGTGGTGGCTACATCAATATCATCTATATCTTCATTTAATAAATATTTTCTAACACATCCACCAACAAACAAAGCTGTTTTGGGTTTTTTGGGATAATCCTCCTGAAGTTTTTTAAAGACAAACTTTAAATCTCTATTTTTATAAAATGGAAAAATTTTTTTCTTAATAATTTTAATTAAATTGAAGTTAAACATATTTAATTGGCTGGGGCACTAGGATTCGAACCTAGGATGGCGGTATCAAAAACCGCTGCCTTACCGCTTGGCTATGCCCCAATAT
>MDTC01248598.1_pt1 | contig 14673 bp, 16 predicted proteins | sample 811181 | NCBI WGS metagenome assembly MDTC01 (sample SAMN05326644, study PRJNA326480) | marine metagenome | isolation source: seawater | place: Pacific Ocean: North | collected 2011 | reverse complement strand
GAAGTTTGTAACTACAACAGGTCTTGGAATTTTAGAAACGTATATTGATTACGAATATCTTTATGAAAAATTTATACCTCCTAAAAAAATTGTTAAATCAATATGTTCTAAAGACTCCAGTCCAATATTTTTACCGGAGGTTATCAATACTATTGTGGGATGTAAAACAGGTAATGAAGCCATTAAAGGATATTTTAAAAAGTCTGATGTAGGAGATTTTTATAATTGTGCTACATTACAAATTGTTTTAGGTGAAAAAAAGTGTGCTAATGCAAAGCTGTTTAATAATGGTAAAATTCAATTAACAGGTATTCCTCATCCTGATCTTGGAACAGTAGCAATTAAAATTATTTGTGATTTAATTAAAACTATACCTGATGACAAGGAAAATAATAAAAAAATTGTATTTGATAAAAAACACGTGAAAATTAAACATTATAAAACAGTCATGATTAATACCTGCTATGATTTAAAAATATCCATTGATAGGGATATAATAAGTCAAATCCTCAGTAAACGATTTGGATTTAGTACTGTTTGGGAGGGTGATGGATATCCAGGAGTTAGAGTACTGTATTATTATAATGAACAAACATTAGGAACAGAAAAAGAAGGACTTTGTATATGTTCGGAACAAAATAAAGATGGATGTGAATGTGAAAAATGTAGTGGTAAAGGAGATGGAAAAGGTAAATTCAATTGTAGAAAAATATCTATTGCAGTATTTCAGAGTGGAAAGGTTATTATTGCAGGAGGCTGTAAAGATGCGGAGCCTATTTATAGTGTCTACAAGAGATTCAATGCAATCATATCAAAAATTGCGTCTGAAATTACAAAAATTGATGATAATATCAAAACTAAAAAGAAAATTAAAGAAAAAAATGTATTTATAGATAAAACTAAAATTCAAAATATGGAGTTTTACAAGACGTTACTTCAACAAATTTAAAATATATAATTAATTCATATGGAATCTTGTTCTAAAATCGAAGTTTATTTTAGAAAAAAACCTTTTTTTTCCATTAATAATAATGATAAAGATATTATTAATCTTACAGAAACCTCTATTAATATTGAAAATTGTAAACCCAGAGTTAATAAAAAACAATACTTTTCAAGTTATAAAAATTTAAATATTCTGACAGATAATTTAAATAATTACGAAATATATCAAAAAACTATTAAACAAGATATAGCTAGTTTAAAGTCAAATCTACTAATCGCTTATGGGCAAACAGGTTCAGGTAAAACACATACACTGACAGGCACTAATAATGAAATAGGAATAATTCCTATTGCTATTGCAAAGTTATTAGATAAAGACTTGAATATTGAATTAAAAGTATTAGAAGTATACAACGATAATATATATGATTTAGTTTCAGAAAATATTAATAGACTTGAAATTTATGAATGCAATCAAAGATTAAAATATAAGATTGAACCTGAAATTATAAATATTACCTGTCAAGAAAAGTTATATGATACAATCGTGTTACTTAATAACAAAAGAAAAACAGGTAATACTAAATTAAATGACCGTTCGTCTAGAGCACATACATTATATTTCTTTAATTGTAAAAAAAAAAATTTCAGTTTTAATGCTATTGATCTTGCTGGAAATGAAAGAGGTAGCTTAACTAATGCTAAGTCTTTTTTAGAAAATCAAGAATATATATCTATAAATAAAAGTTTGTTTGCTCTTAAAGAATGTATAAGAGGTATTTATCTTAATAAACCATATATACCTTACAGAAGGTCAAAACTAACAATGCTTTTAAGAGAAATTCTTTATCAAAATATTAATATACATTTCATAGGAACTATTAATTCTTCCCAAATATGTTATCCTGATATAATTGATACAATTGAATATGGTATATGCCTTAAAAAATCTAATATAAAAAAACTGTTAAGAAATGATATTAAGCCTAAGGAAATTCTTAAAAATAGCTTATCTACACCAAATATGCATATTTCAATTAATGAGTTATCAAAAACATACAGTAGACAATTAGATTATGCAACAGATACCAAATTAGTTAAAAGATGCAAGTCTGCTCCCAACGTGAGTAGAAACAATCAAGACCTTGAAGAATATTATAAATTTATAATTAGTCATTACAATTTTGCAAGAAAACATCAAAAAATTTATAATTATCTTAAAGATACAAGTGGTAAATTAAATGGGGTTAAAGCTAATGAAATACGCAGAATAATTAATAAGTCAACTTTAACAGGTATTAAATTCTTAGATAAATTTCTATAACGGTTTCGTCGTAACTATTTTTAAAACTATATTAAACTGGTCTGCTTCTGTTGATTTAAGTTCCTTAAGTTGATTTCCATTATGGTCATATAACTCTACTGTTAAATTGTCAAGCGTAATATTTTTATCAGGAGAGTAAACACCAAATAATTTATCTGTATTAATGTAATTGTAAAAAGAACCTTTTCTCTCCCAAATAATTTGACAAAAACCTCCAACAGTTGAACCATTAAGATATAAAACATCTGAGAATTCTTTTATCTTTATAAAAAAATATGGATAGTTCTTAAATTCATTTTTTTTATAAAAGTTTTCGTTTATAAAACAACTTACTAATTCTACTCGTTTTATATCAGTAATCGAAGTTTTTTCATTATAATTTATATCTAATTTAAATGAATCAGTTATCTTATTATTTTTACTATCAGTTTTAATTATGTTAGTCATAATGTTAAATTCATAGTCTTTTTTTTCATCAATGTCTCTTGGTTCAGGTTTAATAGAATCTAATATTTTTTTCAATGACAACTCAATATCTGTATTATTTTGAGAATTTTGTATACTATCACTAGCTACATTACTTTTATAATCTATTTCATTAACAACTAAATGAGGAGTATTATCATCTTTTCTTTCTTCTATTTCACGCATATATAACTGTTTATTATTATTATTAGTATAGGAATCATTATTAATATTAATATTATTTAGGATAGGCATATTTCTCTCAGGAACACTTCCTGATTCCTCTGTTTTTCTATTAGGAGGAGGAAAATGTATCTCCTCACCTATATTATTTATAGGAATGCTAATATCGTAATTATTATAACTACCATCTATATTTAATTTAGACTTTTGATTTTGATAATTATTTAATTTTACAACAGGTTTATCAAATGAAGGGCGTTGCATACTATGTTTTTCTTTATTATTATCTTCTGGTATTCTTGAATTAATTAATTCTTGAAGTTTATCATCAAAAGATTTTTCTTTATTAGTTGAAAATTCCGTATCAGTCGAATTTTCTTGAAGAATTACAGAGGGATTATTATTATTATTAAATGATGTATTAAATTTATTTTTATTAGTTGGTTTGACGAATCTATATTTTTTATCATAACTATATTTTTTTTGTATATTTAATGAAGATATCATATCCTGGATAGTTTGTCTATTAAGATTACTGTTTTTGAGATTATATTTATCAATTAAAACAATATATTCTTCGCGTGTTAGATTAAATCTTTTTGATAATACCCGTCTTAATTTAGAGATTAAATTATTGTTAATATCCTCTCTAATCATTCTTGCTCTATGAACACTTTGCTGTCTCTGTAGCATCATATCATTTAGTTCTTCCAATTTTTTTTTACTTTGAAGTTTAACATTTGTAGAATTATCATCTTGACGGATACTTTGTCTTATTCCCATTAAAGATGATAATGGCAAATCTGTATTTTGAAATCTTTCCATTATAATAAAAATAAGTTTTAAATTCATTATTTATACTTAATAATCTTCTAATTTAGGAGACACATAATAGTAAATAAAACTGCCATCTTCATTAAGATTGTAATCTAAACGTATCGGATTATTAGCTATCATGTTCAATGTTACATAATCAGTAAGGTTATTTGCTTTAATAATATTTTTAAGTAAAGATATTCCTACAGTTACACTAAAATTTCCTTCACAACTTAACAATTCATATAACTTTTTTTTATTAACTACTTTATCACTGCTCTTTTTTTTAAGACTTAGTTTAAGGTTAGTCTTATTACTAAATCCTTCTTTTTTATCAAATGTAAATTCAGTTTCAGAAATGTCACCTTTAGATAAAGCTAATAATTTTTTATCTCTAATTTGAAATGTGATTTCTTCAGCTTCAGTAGCAATAACAGATTGAATTATATTTGTAAATAATTTAGTGCATAGCTTTAGTTCTAAATGATAATCAATACATGGAACTTCGATGTCATCTATGTCTATATCTATGAGCATTATAGAATATTTTCTTTTAAGACCATCATTATTAAATACTATCTGTAACTTAGGATTAGATTCATTGTATTTAAGTAGAAGAATGCCATTGCCTGATGACGTTTTTAATATTTTTACAAATTCTTCAAAGTTTAAACCAATATTTACGCTTCCTGTTTTTGTAAAAGTATCGAAATCATCTTTTTCAATCTCTAATTTAATTAAAGAAACATGCATTTCGTCCATACCAGAGACATACAAACCGTCATCTCTGACAGAAAGATATCCTAATCTTAAAACTTGTGATACTGATTCTATGGTATCACAGAAATATTTGCTATTACTGGTAACAATCTCACAGGACATTTTTGATTTTATATAAACAATGAATATAAAATCAAATTTTATAAAAAAATATGCTATTAAATTAATGAGCTATGACAAATATATTTCAATTATAAATACATACTGGTTCAGAGGATATTTTGATCTTGATCGATGGTTCAAAAAATCAAGTCAATATGATAATGAGATTAAGACAATATTTTCAGGAATACTAAAAGCAGGAGAGAAAGGACATCTCGAACATTGGGCTAATACTAAAGACGGATTTATCGCTTACATAATTTTATTAGACCAATTTACAAGACAAATATATAGATATTCGGGAGACTCCTATAAAAATGATGAAAAAAGTTTAAGATTTATGAAAAAACATATCACAAAATATATTAATAATTTAGATGCAACAAAGTTAATGTTTGCATTAATGCCTTTACAACATTCAGAAAATATAAAAGACCAAATCAAAGGCGTAAAAATATTAAAAACATTGATTAAATATGAGAGAGATAAAAAAGAATTAGATATACTTAATGAAGCTCTTAAACATCAAGAAGGTCATTTAAAAGTCATAAAAATGTTTGGAAGATTTCCTAAAAGAAATCAGTATATATCGGGTCGCGAAACAACCATAAAAGAGGATGAATACATAAGGATATCAAGCCATCTTCCCTATTGAATCAATAGAATATTCTAGGTTATTATCGTTATTATATTTCCCCCAATGATAGGTTTTAACATTCGTAGACATAGGTTTATTTTTAAAATATATATGCTGGATTAGTTCATTATAATTATTTATCCATTTTATAAAGTATTGCATACATATTTTGTTTTCAAATGTATGATTAGATATTTCTAAATCCATAAGTTCCCATGGTTTAGGATTTACCATGAAATGAATAATAAATGGTTCTTTAATTATATTTAATTGAACTGCACTTTCAATAAGTATGGGATGTATATTATAACAAATATCAAGTTGATTAATTTTATAGGATGTTTTACTATTAAGTAATTCAAAAATATATTGGTCAGATATGAAAATACTTTTGTCATTGAAAATTTTTTTTACATTTTGAGATAGCAAACTAAATAAAAGTCTAAATATTTTATCATTAGTTTTTGATACAATTACTCCTGAATTAAATCTATCTTTTATTAGTATAATCTTACTATAATCTTCGGAAGCTTGCATATCGGGCACCATAAAAATGTTACTATTTTTTGATTGGGCGAATAAGTGGTCTATATTTTTTTCAATTAAAATATCGGTATCAAGATACACAAACGAATCGATTTCACTTATGTTGAATATAAAAAATTTACCAAATAAATGCCTATCAATTATCATATCTTTAAAATTTTCATCTATATTACAACTTGTTAGTTTTTCCATCAAATTAAATTCTTTTACTATTACTCCTATCTGTCTTATATTTTGTTTAGCACTGCCTGACACATTTTCTGTGCATACACAGAACAAATTATACTTTGATTTAACCTTTTTTAAATTAAAATATAAAGATAAAACCCCCCTAATATCTCTATCATTGGATATATAAGTTATATATCCATAGACCATATATATTTATATTAGCACCCTATTAATCTATTAAAAAAGAAACGTATCAGATGAACAATATAAGATAAAAATTATTAATGGAGAAAATATAAATTTATTACTATTCAAGTAATAACGGATGTTCTTTAGTGAATTTTTTAAAAATTTCTCTGCATTCATTAGGATTTCTGTAATTATCTCTATCTCTTAAAATTGCTTCCGGAAGAAGAAAATCTTTATAAGATATTATTTTCCATACAGGACCTATATAACCATTCCAAAATTTATTTACTTTGACCCTTCGCGTAAATAATTTTAGTTTCAATTTTTCTCTTACTAAATTTCTAATTTTATCCCAATCTTTTCCTTTAGCTGTGGTTCTATCCATTAGCTTCCATCTACCTAGCGGAGTATATAAATAACATGGCATTCCATTATATTCTTCCAGAAAAAAACCACTTTGTGTTTGACAAGTAAAAGGGTCAGTTCCTTCTATATAATATTCTTTCCATTCCACAGAAACATCATGAGTATCATCTTCTATTAGACTATGTATAAAATCTGCAATATCTTTACCATAAACCATCATTTCAATTGTAGTGAGTCTCATTTACAATAAATAGATAAATTAATAAAATCTTAACTTAATATAATCTTTATTTATATTAATTTATTATGGATATTATACATTTCAAAGAAGAAAAAATTATTAGAGGAAAAAAAGTAACATTTATATTTTTTAATCAGATACAAAAAGATTTACACAACCCAGACTATTTAAAATTGATAATTGATGCTCCTATTGGTAAAATAGATAGATTTGTAGAAAAACACTACTTAGTTGATACTCATGGAAATCAATATAGAATAAAGCAATCAGCTGTTTTTGGACCAACAGCACTCAATTCTAAAATAACTTTAAAAGAAGAATATCATAGCTATTTTTTTTTTAAATCTCATAAAATCAATTTTATGATTAATAATAGTCTTCCTACTGATACCAAACTAACTAAAGATTTTGTTAAAACGCATTTATCAAAGTTAGATATTATAGTCAAAGTTGTAAATGAACCCAGAGTTTATTGGAATGTTAAGACTATAATAAATCAAGAATTTTTTGCTATAGCACTAATTGATAATGAGATTGTAGCTAAGATTAGTTGTCAAACACTTGATGATAAAGAAATGGAAGAATATTTTAGAGATAAAGAAACCATCTTTCCCAAAATGAATTTATATATATCTGATGTAGATGTTAGACCAGATTTTCAGGGACAAGGATTATGTAAACCGATAACGTCATACATGATTAAACATTTAAAAAGACTTGGATTTGACATGTTATTTATAGAAAATGCTTCTGATACAAGAGGAGGAGTTCCGGCATGTATATGCTATTATAAAGCAGGTATTGAAAATAATTATAATATGAGATATAAAGATCACTATGATAAATCAAAACCTTTTAAAAAAATGCACATGAGTGATTGTTTAAGACCAATTGATGAACTTCCTTCTACATATTATTATGTATCAGACGAGTATAATCAAAGTGGAAAAGAAAAATTAAGACGAGCTGTTCATTATCTTGGGACAATTTAATTAAATTAATGGATGTCCTTTACTCTTTCATTATTTATTATTGCTTACTTTTTTATTATATTTTTCAATTTCGTCCATATCTAATCCATCTTCCGTATTTATTAGTTTTATATTGAATACACTACTTTCATATTTTAATAAGTTATGTAATTTACTATTTAAATTGAAATCATCTAATTCACACTTGTCTAAATAAATTTTTATTACATCTTCTAAACTTTTAGCTTTTTTTATTTTTTGCAACATTACTAATCTCAGAACGTGTTCATCAGTTAAAGTTTCAAATACAAGTTTTTCATTAAAAAATGATGAATATTTACTTTTAGATTTATTGAAAGTTATAATAATATTTGATATATCGGGCATTATCTTATTATTCTACATTATCTTTATTTAAATAATCATCTGCAACTGTGTCATATTTTGCATCTGCACTAAGTTGTCCTCCTACTTTATTAAGTCCTACCATTAATCCTTTCATTTCTTTAGGTGTATTATTTAAAGTTCCTACTTGAATTTTGTGTCTTGGTCTTGCTCTTCTTAATTTAAAATTTTCTATTACTGGATGACAGATACCTAATAATATAAAAATACATGCTATAATAATTAAATGATAATTCATGATTTATATATTTATATATTTTAATTTAAATTGTTTATATCTTTCGCATTGAATGATATTTTTGATTTGCCTTCTTTTCTTTTTTTGTAATTTATCAACACAAATATTGATTATAAGCGGCATATTATCTGTGTATATACTTTTGCCTAAAGCACCTAAATTTTTTACAGTATGATTTGAATTATTAGTTAATCTTTTGGGAAGATTTTTCTTTACAGTATAGGATAATTTATCATAACCATAATTTATAGAGCTTTTCCAATGTCCCCAACTATGAATTGTAGGATATCCTAATATTGTTGTTCCTCTTGCCTCTTCAAATTGAAACCAGCTTGAATATTGTTTATTTGTTATATTTTCTAAAAAACTACTGTTTAGTATTGTTCCTATCAGTATATCAAAATTATCTGATTTTTTTCCTATTTTGTTAATTTTTTTTTGATTTTTTACAGAATCATTTGGAAACTCTTTATAATTTAAAGTTGATATGCTCCCTTTACCTATTCTTGCTTGTTCTTTGTGATAAGATTTATGACTACTACCATCTAAATAACTTACTAACATATAGTTAAATTTTTTAAATTTTTTATAAAAATATCCTTTATCCTCTTTTATAATAACATAGGCGCCATGAAGTATTTCATTTAATTGCTCATATGAAATAGTTGTAAACATTACCAAATCAGCTAAAAAATCTACAATGTGCGGACTCGTTTTAGGATTAAGCGATAATTTTAGAATATACAAAATCATTTTGTGAAAATCATCTGGTTCTTGAGAAATATCTGAGTCAATCTTGCGTATAATTTTTACTTTTTTGGCAGATAATTGTTCTCTTTCTTTATTAGTTAACTTATCGGAAAAGGAAAAATTATATTTATTAGATTTACTATCATATTTTTCCATAAACTTAATATATTATAGTAAAATATTTATTAATTAATTATAGATTTATATCTATTTAATATTGAAATACCCTGTTTTGAAAAAACAGATATTTTTTTGTTTGTTATAGGATGAATTATAAAGTCAAATTTATTTAAACCGCCTCCTTGTTGCATATTAAAATTATTATTATTAATTGAATAGGAGATATTATCTAAATCATTAAAATCCAAATGCTTTCCATATTTTGTTCCTGAATATTTTTTATAATTGACCATAGTACTATTTAAATAGATTATAAAATTTCCCAATTTCCAAAATTGTTATTAGTAATATTAACTTCATTAATAAAATTTTTTAATTCATGCCTTACCAAAAATATTATTCTATATTCCAAAATTTTAAAATCTAATTGTTTCTTTTTAGGTGTTTCAAGAGCTTTTCCTCTTAAATTAGACCAGTCCATATAAATATATAAATATTAATCTCTAAATAATTTTTTGTTAATTTTATATGGAATCTTTGAAATTGTTTTCATACAATACGGACACTTTCTATATGTAAATAAATTAGTATTTAAATTATAGTATGAAATCATGAAAGGATTATATAAAAATGCATGTTTACAATCGAGTAATATTACTTTATTTTGTTTACAATCGGTATCAGTAAATTCTTTTCCTGTAATAAGACATTGTTTATTATAAGTTAATTCTTCTAAATTATTAATAAATACATGATTAGTTATCATTATTTAAAACTATAGCTATAATTTTAAATGAATATATTATGGTGTCCATTCATACGGGTGCTATTAATAGTAATTTTCAGATTTTTAATCCATATTCATTAACAACACATAGTAACAAATTTAAAGTTTTATACAATAATATAGAATTTTTATTACAGACTCCTAAAGCCAAAATTATTTCTGTAACACAACCTTTTGAAAAATTATATAGAATTACTCTTAAATTTGATAATTACAAGTTTGATAGTAAATCTAAGGAATTTATTGATAAAATAAAAAATATTGATAGTATAATTAGATTATCAGAAAAACAATATTGGAAAAAATTAAATAAAAATATTAGAAACAAAATATGGATTGATTCGGTTAATATTAACGATATAAAAACAAGTTTTTATTTTAATCTAACTATAGATTCTAATATTATATCGGTATTTGATCACAATAAAAAGATAAGAGACATTAATTACATAATAAAAAACTCAGAATGTATTTCTATAATATATTTAAAAAGTATATGGCAAAATAAAAATAAGATAGGACTTGAGTGGTTACTTTTTCAGACTAAAATATTTTATCCTATTCAAAAGCTTACGGAATGTATAATCTTTGACGAACATGAAGAATGTCCTTTGTTACACTATTTTAATAAAAATTTAGATATCAGTCAAAAACACAAAGCTAAATCTAAAAAAACAAAAAAAGAAGATCATCCTATATTCGGAAAATTTGTTAAACTAAAAAGATTAGGTGTAAATGAAACCGCTATTAAAATAAGATTGGAACAAGATGGAGTAAATGTCTCTGATTTTAATAATTTTATGTATGGGTATCAAACAGATTTACCTAAATTATCTGCGCCAGCAGTTAAACCTTTATTATCCGCAGACCTTTTTAAAAATGCAAGGCTTAAAAAGGTTAATAAAACTTATAAAAATCTAATACCCAAAAATGAAAATAGTATTAAGCAATGTATAATTACTCAGGATACACTTATGAATGTAATTGCAAATCTGCGAAAGAATAATAGTTCTTTAAATAATAATTAAATTCTTTTTAAATGCTTAAATATAAATTGTTAATTAATATTAATGTCCATTAGTAAGGAAGATAAATATAAAATAATATTAAACAAAACAAGATTTTATAAAAATGAATTACCTACTATCGATGAATACCTACTTGTCCATATTAAAGAATATCAGCCAATGGGCATAAGTTGCTTTATCAACGAGTATAAAAAAGATGCATTTATGAGTTTTAAAGACGCATCTTCTTCAAAGAAATTAAAAAATATTAGAAAAGAAGTTACTAAAGGTAATAATTATATTTTAATTACTACGAAAGTAGATAATAATAAAGGATTTATTGATGTAGAAAAAAGAAGCATCGATGATAAAGATGAGAAATACTACACAAATCTTATCAATTTTTATCAAAGAATATTTAATGTTTTTCTAAAAAGCTTTGTATTTGACAATTTAAATTGTAGTCAATCCGATGTCTATAATTTTTTAGATAACACATTATGGAAAGAGAATCCTAAAAATATTAAAGATATAATGTTGCAGATACATAGTAATCCAAAATTAGTAAAAGATAAATACAATTTAAACAATACTATTGGTAATAAGATTATCAATAGTTTATGTAAATTAATACCCAGTCCTAAATGTAAAATTAATATAACTTTAAAAATAAATAGCTTATCTATAAGCGCTATTAATGATATTAAAGAATGTATTAATGAATTATCTCATTTAGTAGGGCATAATTTTATAGCTACTTCGGCCCCTTTATATACCTGTGAGTTTATTGATGACTATAAAAATATTGATTTGTATAATTCATCATTAATTAATAAAAACGGAAAAGTTTCTCAATTTATAAATAACCTAAGCAAAGATAACCTTTATGCAAAAATAGTATCTATGAGTGCCGAATTAGTAGAAATTTAGTTATCCCAATCTAAGACATTTCCCGTAATGATTAGGTTCACTGACAGAATAATTCCATAAATAAGGATGTTTTTTTATTTTTGGAAGACATCTCATATCATAAGTCATATTTCTGGTTCTTCTTGTTGATATAGTTACAGGGTAATTAATAAATGATTCACTAAGTCCTACGCAACATATAATTATTATAAGTAATAATCCTATAATAGTCATAATATATATAATTACCATAGAATTTTAAAAAGATTAATTTAGCTGGTTTCTTGAATATCACCGATACCTCCAAAATAAAATTCTAATCCTGAACTTAAAGAGTCAATTTTATCAAGAACTTCTATTATTTTATTTTTTTGACTACTTTCATCTGTATAAAATATATCTGCAAGCTGAGCATTGTAACCTGATTTACTTGTTTGCTCGTGAATTAATTTATAAAAACATTCATATATATTTTTTATCTTTTTTATTTCTAAAAGTCTTTCAAATAATTCACTATCTCTCGTTGACCCGTATAAATTTTTTAAGCTTTCAAAAATTAAGAATTTCATAATTTCTTGAATACTTGCGGTATCATCATCATCAACTAATATCATTGTATCTATATCCTCAAACATTTCCTGAATAATATTTGGAAACCTATCAAATACATCCATAAATGTTTCAAGATTCATTAAAATTTGCAGTAGTTTATCAAGATCTTTTATAAAATGACCCATTCTAAGTTTAAGTTCAGGTGTTGAAACTCCTCTTTCAGTTAAACCTTTTGAAATTGAAAAACAATGTTCTCCTAGAATATGTTGTGATACATCTCCCAAATTTTTTTCAATTTCTCTTTTTATATTTCCAAAAGAATCAGGAACGGCTCTCATAGTTCTTGTGGGTCTGTTTTCAAGATAAGTAAACGAATTTGGTAACTCACCTTTATCTAATTCTTGACTTGATAATCCTGCTATATTAATGAGACCTTTCTTAATATTTTCTTGAATTTCTTTGGTTAAAAATATTTTTTCTGTATCAGTAGTATATATATTAATACCTGAATATAGATAAGATGACGTGAAATCTAACATAAGTGGAAACATATGTTCACTAATACTCTTAATCTTAGACAATATATCGCTATCCATATTTTCCAAATTTTTGAAAATATTTACAATAATTATTAAATTTTGCAACTGTTGCTTTATAAGGGGAGAATCTCTTTTTCTATCATCACTATCTATTGGAATTTTGTAGTATGATACAATTTTACGGTGTAATTTAAAAAATATAGATTCAGAACCAATAAAAAGTCTGTTGATATGTGTATCTGAAAGAAGTCCTGTTATTCTGGGAAATTGTTTTGAAATATTGTTAATATAATCTTCTCGTGTCCAAGAAAAAGCATCTTCGCTGTCTATGTCAGTTAAGTCGAAAAATTCACTTTTTTCAATGTCATACCAACCTAATAAGTTTATAGATAAGTCTTCTAATTGACTATCAATATCAGAATTAACTAATATTCTTTCGGTGCCTGAAAAATATCCCATAGTTCTATTCATAAGAAATTTCATATCTTCTCCTTTAGGAATAGTAAAAGGATTCAATGTTGATGTGCTGGTTGTTCCGAATATTGTAGGATTACTATTTAATATTGAAAATAAACTACATAGTATATCTCCTGTATACAATACTGTCTTATGATTTTCTTTAAAATAATTATTATTTATTTGAACCCATTTAATTAATGACCAGTCGCCTGATTTTTTCATGTCTAACAACATTCTTATTGCAACTTTTTTTTTTATAGCGTTAGATCTTATAGACTCAATCAGATATCTCGTTAATTCGGTCACAGAATTATAATTTTCATCTTGATTAGTATTGTTCCCTTTGTATAAAATTTTATTATTTTGAATATTTGAATCAAGTGCAGCTATTGTATAGGTAGTGTCTGTTATTTTATTGATTATCCATCCTATTTCACTAACTGATAATCCACCTGTAAAATTTATAGGTTCGTCTCTATTTTTTAGACTAATTGAAATTATTTTTTTTTCAGCAGTATCTTCGTTATACATTACCTGATAAATATCTTTTAAATTATCTCTAATAGGCATCCATTCACTAGATTCTGCCTCTGATAGTCTAAATTCATCAGGACTCACTAAATTATTCATAAATAATGATTTAAGTAATTTCGCATATTCATCATCTTCTTCTAATGCAGACTTATAATTGCTAATAAATTTTTCATAATTACTTGAAGACGGGTCCCATAACTTACATAGAGGTGTAATTTCAGTAATATCTTTATCAAGAACTTTACAGAAGGTATCTTCTATATCTTCTCCTCGTTCTGTGCAATCAATGAATTGACCTTTTAAACATTCTTTAATACATGATGTTCCTCTGATACTACCACTTGTATCAAATAAATAGTGTTTTATATCATCTTTAACAAGAATATTTTTTATAGACTTTATACCCGAGACAGTTTCGGCACTGTTTAGAGTAAGTCCTAAAATTTCATTATCATACACTTTTATAGTAAAATTATCAGAATTAAATCTAAAATATCTAAATTTACTATTTATCTCATTAATCTTAGTAGGAAAAAAATTAATATTTTTAAAAAACTTAATAAAATATTTACTTTCATGATTACCTACATTCAATCTTTCTTGATCTATATTAAAATTATTTCTTAAATTTCTAATT
>MDTC01076745.1_pt1 | contig 14673 bp, 1 predicted proteins | sample 811181 | NCBI WGS metagenome assembly MDTC01 (sample SAMN05326644, study PRJNA326480) | marine metagenome | isolation source: seawater | place: Pacific Ocean: North | collected 2011 | reverse complement strand
CAGTCGGACCGTCTGGATCTGAAAAGTGATCTGTCAAATCAATGCTGATTCCACCGTTACAACGATCTTGCTTGGTCGGATTAGAATCACAGAACAGGGTAATGGTTCCAACCCATCCAGTCGAATTGAATTCAGGGATGAGATTGTCGGCATCACTTGGGTTGTCAATGGTGATTCGAATACGTTCTTCTAACGAGTAATTCTTTCCGTCCCATGCCTTGATGACCAGTTCATATTGTTGGTCATGGATGAGGTCAGAGGTATCCCAGGTAGTGTACCAGGCGCCATTTTGAGCGAAATTGGTAACCGGGTCCGGACCGTTGTTGATTTCAACACCACTCGTCAAATCGACAATGCTGATCTCAACACGTGTAACAAGTCCGTCGTTATCCAATGCTACACCTTGAATGAGTTGAGTTTCACTTGCACGAAGAATATCCGTATTGAGTGGTTCACTCAATTGCACAAATGGAATTGCATTGTCGGTGTTGATGTTGAGGGTTCGAGTCTCAAAGTTACAATCCATCCATCCAGATTTTGAATTACAGAAATCACTGTCTGAAGCCCAAATGCGGAAGTCATACTCACCAGTTTGCAATTCTTGGAATTGCCAATCGTATGCCCATGCGGTTGAGCCGGGAATGTCAAAGTTAGCAGTATATCCATTCGGACCATTGATATCGAACCAAATTGAGTTGATATCGCTCCCCCAAGTTCCCGAATAGGGGTCACTGGCAGTTCCGGTGAACGTCACTTTTCCATTATCGTGAGATGTCCCATCATTTGGAGTATCAACTAAAATCGAAGGAGCCACCAAGTTGAGTTTGTATTTACGAACTTCCACAGGTGAGTAATCCAAGCCATCGTATGAACGCACACGGAATGTAACATCGCCTTCTCCTTCAGGATGAGCAGACATTTCCCAGTCAAAACTCCATGTCTTGAAAGGATGATTTGATTTGGTGATCATACCAGCCGCACCCGATGTATCGATAGCAGAGTACCAATCTGTGGAACCCGGGGGCTGGATTTCAACACGCTTGATTAATCCAAATTGGTTTTGGTAGGCAACAAAGTCCAGAGGGTAAGGACCGCTGATACCGTCCCATGAAGAACCGGTAAGTTCGACAGTTGTGGCAAATGAGAACCCGTCATTTTGAGTCACAGTCACGCTTGGTTTGAGATTATCAAGGTTAATCACATCATCAATCGAACCGCTTAGTACGAAGTCAAAATCTTTCTGACCTTTGCCGAACATGTATGCTTCAACGGAGTAGAACGGCAACTCTCGACCGTTTGTACAGTCGCTGTCTTCTGCATCCACTTTGGTATCACCATCGTTGTCATATCCGTCAGAACATGAATCTTCATCGATAAAGACAGGGTTACCTTGAGCATCCGTCACGCCAGGAATTTGAACATTATTTTCACCTACTAAGTGGTTCCAATTACGGTCAAGAAGGAAATCAGATGGAAGAGATACTTCTGGTGTGAATCCAAATGCATCGGTTGTCAATGTGTAGAGTGGTAGTCCAGTAGCATCACGGATAACGACTGTTGCTCCAGCAACATTGCTGTTCTTTGCTTTGACTTGATAGCGCACGAGTTCACCTTCACGAACTTGGCTACCCCATGCTGAGTTTTGGTTCTGAACATGAATCTTTGATGAGTCAAAGTTCTGTAAGTTCGCATATGAAAACACGGTGGAGTTGTCGATAACTTCCAGTGCCAAAGGCATGAATGCTGGAGGCATGACGGCAGTCGATGGAACAATGAGACATTCATCCAATACATACGGGCATTCAGGACCAAGCCAGCTCAATTGAACGGGATAGAGTTCGTTGCCACCTGCATCTGGGATATATTCAGATTGGACGGTAACACGGGATTCTGTAATGTTGTAAATTTGTGAAGCATTCGAGTAAGAGTTGCCGGAGAAGTATGCAATCGAACCGTATTTACTTCCGTAATTATCGTCAAACATGCTGATGTTGGCTGCAAAGCCAGATACTTCCATAGTGTTTCGTTGTGCATTGACAATACTGCCTTTGATACGCATGCCATCTCCACCGTTATTGACTACAGTGTTATCATAAATTGTGGCAGATGACATGAAAACGTGGATAGCTGGACATGGGAAATCGCCATCATACATTTGTGAGTTGCATGTTCCAGTGTTGTTGGAAATGAGGTTATTTGCCAAATACAAACGAGCCGCAGTTGGTGTAGGAACATTCCATCCTTGGTCGTTGAAGTGGTATTCTCCAATGAGGACGGCCTCTTTTGCTGTATCCTGAATGGTGTTGTTTTCAGCACTCACATCAGAAGTGCCGTATATCCACAAACCATTCCAGCCACCGATTGGACCGATGACGTTGTCATTTGCAATGACAGAAGACGAACGGATACCAAATCCTGAACCCTGGGCTGCGCCTGAAATTGTGTTTCGGTTTGCTACAACGATTGCACCATCATAAGCAGTGATTCCAGAACCATCTGCGGTTGTGATGTCGTTGTCGTTTAGGTATAGGGTATGGTTGATGGTTCCAGTGACTTTGTGAGAGTTTGTATCAATTCCACTGCACTTGACATCAATTGTTGAATTTGTAAGCGAGCCAGAACTCTGTTTCAAGAACAATCCGTATGCATTGTCCTTGAGTTCGAGATTCGAGAGATCTACATACGACTCTTCGATGTAAATGAGGCTGCGGCCTCCGCCTTGTTGTCCACAATCTGCTTCGGTGTTACCGGTGAAATCAGAGTTCTGTATACGCATAGTTCCAAGAATTCCAGCACCAGCTCCATAGGCACGAACGGCTGCAGCATCGTATCCATTACCATCGATACCAAGCGTGAATGTCGAATCATCAATGGTTGGTGATGCAAGGTCCAGAGCAATGATATTCGATGTGTTAATGTCTTGGAAACTGAGTCCAGTTGCGGTTGTCGAGGAACCGTCAAAAACCAATACACCGTATTGCTTACCGCTCACCTGATTTGTGTCGAAGGGAATACCGTATGCATTTTCAAAGTGAGCGTATTTAATCGAAGTTATCGCTTGGTCAATAGTGGAACGAATAATCATTCCAGAACCACATGCAGTATCATCATTGTAGTTTGGATTGTTGCTGTTATTCGAATAGCAGCGGCCTTGTAGGGTATAATCAGAAGGGGTTGACCAGATGAAGCGTGCTTGATTACTTGCTGAACCAGAACTTGAACCGCATGACGTGTCACCGATACAAATCGCACCCTCAACATCAATGTAGTAACCATAAGGTATGTTTACGGTCGTTCCTGCATTAACGATGAGTTTAGCACCTTCTGCGACGGTAACATCGCCGTTGAGGTTCATTGTTCCAGTCCAAGTTTCAGTTCCAGAAATAATTCCAGACTTCGTTTCGTTGACAGCGGATGCGGTTGGTAGAGTTACCAGGCCGGTTAACACTGAGAGCAACAATAATGCGACTAACGATATGCTTTTGTGTGATGTTGTGTTCTTCAAAATAGACACCTCTCCTTTCTCCCATCTCTCCCTCGAATATAATACTGCGCCTCAATTGCCCGTTTAAGAATATCAAAAACGGCCAAGAATATCGTAAAAACGAGTGTTAATATATCAATTTCAACTAATAATATCAAGATAACAGTAGTCATGATTTCCAAAAAATCAAACGAAGTAAGCCGTTCATAGTGGATGAAAGACAAATTGCCGTTCAGCAATTCGCAGATTGTCCTGCCAAGTCTTGGAACCAATCAAAGGCTTGAAGTTGACCATAGCCCCAGCGATTGTCATGTTCCACTGTAAGTTGATATCGGAGTGAAGTATCCTTCAACGAGTTCTTGACAAGATCAATACAATCGCCATTTGAATCCGAAGTTGGCTTGAAGGACGGGTATGCCTCAAGAATGAGCGAAAGGGCTCCGGTCACAAATACTGTCGAGTCTGAAGTACCGCTGCTGGAATACCAGCGGTCACCAGAACCAGTGCTGATTATGTTCTCACCTGGTGCGATGACCTCGGGTTTTAGATGCGGACTTTGACGAAGAGTACCGTCAGAGAGGGTTTGGGAGCCCGATGAAGAATTGACCCAAACTGTTTGTTCTTGGGTCGATGCACCAACGGTGATGACTCGAGGTACATTACCCGGGACGGACACCAGCCCATCATCTCCACTCCCACCGTCGTTTCCAGCAGCTGCAACGACAAATATCCCTGAATCGACTGCACGTCGCACTGCAGAAACGCTCGAGCCTTCTGTCTCCATCTGAACTTGTTGCTCACCTCCGAGCGATAGTGAGATGATATCGGCTTGGAATTCATCTTGACACCATAAGATTGCACTCGCCACAGTGTCCTCTGAACCGCTGTTCATATTTTCATCATCAGCTCCGAGTGCAGCAACGACAGCCAAGGTGATGTTTGGAGCAATGCCCATCTGGTGTTCTCCTGAAACCAAAATGCCTGCCATGAGCGTTCCATGTGCCACATATCCATAATCGAGAGGAGAATCAGAATTTCCAATCATATCCTTGAATGTCACCTCGATGCCTGAAAAAGCAGGGTGACTCAAATCGATACCAGTGTCAACCATGCAAACTCGAACACCATCGCCACTCAGTCCAGTTTCTGAAAACTCATCGAATTGCGATTGTTCAAAAGCCCATTCGGATTTTGGCGGTGAGAGTTCGATGAACAAAAGTCCTGAATTCCATACTACCAGTAATATGACGGCAATCACAGCAAAAAAGACTCCATTGGTGGCAAGCAGCCTCTTTCGGCGTACACGCGGAACTGGGGTTGCCTCATACGGTGCCCAACCAGTAACCTCTGCTCTCCAGCCATCTTGAAAGCCAACCGCAGAAGGGTCAATCGCCGAGAGAATTCGAGAATCTTCGGGTTCAGGAAGTAATTCGAAATTATCTAAATCACTCACTTCTTCACCCCTACAGCATCACAGCAGCAAAAATCCTTGCGAATCTTTGGCTATAATGTGTTGTCTGTTTCTTGAATCAGAATCGAGTCGATGAAGAGCGGCTTCGGGCTAATCGAACACCACCGTAGACTACAAGTGCACCGATGACGAAGATAACGAGTGTAAACCAAGGAGACTCCTCAGTGGTTTCGTCAATGTAGTATTCAACACTGAAATCAATCATCTTGTCTGCACCGATTTCCTGAGTTACCTTATTGCTGTCATCACCAACAACTTCTACAGTTACTTCAAATCGAACTGTGCTTCCTGAGTCCGCAGCGGAGACAGTGAAGTTCGCATTTGTTGTTGATTCTGCATCAAGCGAAATCGTAACTGTGCCAAGTGACTTACCGTCAACAATCTTTGCTGAAACTTCAACATTATCCGTTGCCATCAAACCAAGGTTGGTGACTGGAATAACCAGTTGATTTTGTGTATCTGCGATTGAACCTGAAAGCGTAATGATGTCACCTTGATCGATGTCAAGCCGGATACTCAATGGGATAATGTCGACATCAAAGGTATCAGAAAGCAATCCGTTGGAACTGGTAACAGTTACAGTTACCGTCTTTGTTCCTTCAGTGAAATCAGTCGCTGAAAATATCGTGAACAATTGCGAGCGCGTCACATCTTTGGTGATGGTCATAACCGATTGCATCGGAGTGATTTCCCAACCTTCAGGGATGTTGTCTGCAAGTTCAATAGTAAACGTATCGTCACCGTTACCCAAATTCGTCAAATCAAAGCCAAATGTCTGGCTTCCTGCGTTGTCGAGACCAACAACAGTTGGGACATCAGAGAACTCAAATGCATAGATCTGAGGTACCTGAACAGATACGGCAATCTCACTTGAAGGTGTAGAATCAGTACTCAATCGAACCTTGAGAGTATGAGGCTCTTCAAGATGCCATGCATCAGACTGGTTCGGCGCAAGAATTCTCACCCGAAGAACAGTTGATGATTCAACACTGGTATCATTCAAATCTTCACCGATTCCGAGTGTAACGTTGTGGGATTCAACGAAATTCGTTCCATCCCAGAATTCAATGTTCCAATCTGCTTCATCAGGTGCGATTCCAATTTGACCTGCGACATCAAACACTTGAGTTGTTTCTGTGCCGTCATACTGGATGTTCAAGTCGAACTCAATTGCCTTGTAGGCTTCTTCTTCTTCAATTGCCACAAAGGAAAGGTCAGAATCAGCGACAACAGTTGCGTTCACTATGCTGTTTTCCACCATGGTGATTGAAGTATCTGAATTGATACTGCGTGTGTATGAAAGAGCGACTGGAGAACGGCCCTCAGCAACAAGTGTCACTGCACCACCAATGTAGTTCATTTCTAAATTGAGGTCATGCTGAATAGTTACGAAGGATGAATCCATTTCGATTTCTTCAGCAGGCATCAAGATACTGATGGTTCCGTCATTTCCGACTGGCATATCCCATTCAATATCAGAACCAATTCCAAAGGTCACAGATACGGACTCATTCAAGAGAGCCGAGCCGTTGGTATCTCCGGAACCTGCATGGTGGTCGTTCAAGTTGATGTCTGTCCAGGAGGTTGTCAAATCAATCCATCCACCAAGTGACATTTCAAGGTCGAGTGTTGCACCGTCGGAAATACTTGCGTCAAGTAATCCAACAGCAACACCGCCGCCGTTTTCACCAGCATCTGCTTGTGTCACAACAACAATCCATTCACCTGGTGCAATAACCGCAGACCATGTCAGTTGATCATTTTCAAAGACTGGGGTAACATTTTGGATATCTCCTGCCATACCACTGGAAGGATAGAGAACGACTGTGGAGCCGTTCAATCGGCTCGCATCGTTAATGTCAGTAACATTGCCAGAAACGACAACGTTTCCAGCAGTCATTTCAATATCATATGATTCGGGTTCTGAATAGACAGGGTAAGCACTTGAGTTCGAGATGTTGTAAACCTCGGTGCTGAAACCTTCTTTACTCACAGTGACTTGGTATTCATCGTCAATAGGGACAAACAAGGACCAAACACCGAATTCATCGGTAGTCACATTCGTATCAATTTGTGAATTATTCATTCCAACAACGGAGACTGTTGTGTTTGCAACACCCTCTGTTCCACCTGGAATATCGTTGTCGTCAAGATCCCAAAAGACCTTTCCGCCAATTTCAACTTCCAGATCTGCATTGATGATTCCGATATCAAGAACTCCATCGACAGCACTGTCAGTATGGAACGGTCCGTATTCAAGTGACCAATGACGCTGTGGAGCTGTTTCGTTGAGGAAGAGGCTCCAGTTACCTGGCATTATTTCTTCTGATACATTTCCGCTATCATCGGATTTCGACAGAGTCACATTGCCAAACCCGTCATGGCTAACCAAAGTAACACGTATTCCGGACATGTTGGAATCAGTGTCCGATTCTTGCAGTTGGAAATTCATTTCAATGACATCTTGTGAAGTCAAGGACAAATTGTATCGAACGGATGAATCTGGGCCAACAGTAAACGGATAGCGTAGAGTTTCAGTACTGTCATTATCTGCTATGAATGGAGCAACAATTGCAACCCAATCACCAGCTGTAACGTAGGAGGCGAAACTGCCGTTCTCATCTGAAGCCATGTTAAACCACAGATCGTCGGCTTCATTTCGAAGCAAGAATTGCTTCTCTACTGCACCACCGCTGTTGTTCAACAGTTCTCCAGTCACCAAGTATTCGTTACGTAGTGGGAATGTAACTGCTTCTTCATATGCTTCAAGCCCTACAATAATTGGGTCAAACACATTTGCTCCGAGAAGCGCATAGTCCGACGCATTACTATCCTCTGGGTTTGTCGAATTGAGTTGGAGAGAGTAGATTCCAGGCTCTAAGACAACAGTTATGTTGCCCGCAGAAGTATAGTCTGCAGCAGTGTAGTTGTGCTGTTGACCATGGTCATTAAGCGGCATGAGTGTGAAAGACGGGCTCACAGCAGTCCCATTGGCAAATACGCCATCTGCTCCAGCATCCATGAATATATTGAGTTCAATGGTGATAAAGTCAGGGTTGACAAACAGTTCAACAGGTGTTGGCATAGCATCAGACTCACTGAGGATGTTGTAATTGACAACATCAGTAGAATTCAGTGCTTCCACATCAACAGTGAAATCCCATTCACCGTATTGCAAGTTAAAGATGAATTCACCAGTATCTGTGATTGGCGACCTCCATTCAAGTCCATCGGCATCGGTTGCCACGACTTCTTGAGAACTTTCGTAACCAGGTGCTAGACCATCCCAGAGGGATGTATTATCGTATAGGAATACGAAACCAGTTACCCCGGTCGTTGGCTTGAGATACATAAGACCCATATCCATTTCAGCATCACCGGTAAGTTCAATCAATTGACCTCCAGACATCTGAGATGCGATACTAAAGGTCGTCATGTGGAAATCATTACCACTCGGTAGTCGAATACTGTAGTTTCCGTCTGTTTCAACAACGGCCGAGAATGACAAGTCATCGGAGATGAAGAAGACATCAAGACCAGATGCTGGTTGGCTTTGGTCGAATTTGATGCTGTCATCTTGTTCTGACCAATCATCGTAGGTCAAATCATTGTTGAACAATCCGCCATCAGCGACGCGGATAGTTCCGTTTACCCATGTTCCGATTGCGTATGCACTTGAAATTGACAAGTCTTCAGTCTCAAGCGAAACGTAGTCGAACAGAATATAGTCGTCTCCAGTTTCGTCAGAAATAGTGTAGGCTCCCATCGGCAATTCGATGTAAACAAGACCAGTTTCATCAGATGTTGCGTTCAGTGGACCGAACAATGGATCATCATTCGTGAAGGTCACGACTCTACCCGTCACATCAGCGTATGGCTCTTGTGTAAGTGGGTCTACAGGAGAAGTGAGTTGCAGAGAGATATCGTGCATCTCAGGAACACTCATGGCTAATGTGAAGTTCTCTGAGGAATCACCAGCGACGAATGTTTCATTCAATTCATACCAGCCATCGTTATCAACATCGACTCTGTAATAATATTCACCTGCAGAAATTGGGCCATACGAGAAATTACCGAATTCATCAGTGAGGATTTCGATTACTTCTGAAAGTCCAAGGTCCACATCAACCAATTCAATAGTCTCGTTTGCAAACGGTTCATCAAAGAAATCGTCGAGAGTGTCCTCAAAGATTGAACCTGGCATGTTCATTTCCAAATCATAAGTTGGTGAAATTCCGACATTCACTGGATCTGGAAGCAAGACTTCCTTGCCGTTATCCAACTGAGCAATCATGTTGTAAACACCAGGAATCAATCCGGTGATGTAGAATGAACCTGCTTGGACCATTGGCCCAGAGAAATCACCAGCACCGACAAAGAGACCGGTGCCGTTGAGAGTTCCTGTTCCTTCAAACGAACCAGTCGCTTCAAACGAGTCACCTACGTGCTCGGTAACCAAGGTGGAAATTCCATCAGAAGTGATTCTTCCGTTCGCTTCAACTTCTCCGTCTAAGAGGTAAATCTGTGGAGAGGCGGATGCGTCTTGAAGACATATCGACTCATTTTCAGGCATTGGAGCAGTTTCATTGTCAAGACAAGAAGCAACGCTCTCAGAGTTTATCCAAGATGCTTCAAGTGTACCTTTGCCGTTCCAGGTTCCGTTACTTGTGTAAACTCGACCGTCAGCAATAGAACGTGTGAATGTTCCAGTGAAATCATCTGCAAAGGCTACACCTTCACTTTCAAAGGTTCCATTTTCGGTAAATGTCACTTCACCAGTTCCTTGGAGGATTCGACTGTCATCAGAAGAGAACGAACCGTTGGTAGTTGTCAATGTGTAATTTTCAGTCATGGACCAGATGTTACGCAAAATGAAGTCGGTACTGACCAGAGCATCACCGTCGAAGGATTCGTGCCCGCTCCAAGTTACTTGACCTGACACACCGCTGCTTTCGACAGCGATGTCAAACGAAGTAGGGACATCGACGAACCTGTCTGCTTGTTGAGCTGTGATATTGTGCTGGTATTCGCCAAGCCAACTCATGTTGGCAACTTCACCGAGAATAGCGGTGATGTCGTTAATTTGGCGGTCATCATTCGTTACCGTCAAAATATCGCCTAATCCTTGAGAGAAAGCACCAGTACGGATGTTATCCTGAGCGGTGGTTGGATTGTAATCACCTGCAAAAGCGCTCACACGGATGCGTCCAGCTGGAGCATCAAAAGACCACTTCCCCTCATCATCAGCATCAGTATAGCCGATTGGGACCCAATAGGTGTCCGGGTCAAGGTCTTCAATACCCTCGCCTGAGAAAGCATCACGCTCAATCAGAATTCGAACACCAGGCAAGCCTTGCCCATTGTCGCTCATTGTCACTTGGCCAGAAATTTCTGCACCAGAGTAATACTTGAGAATCTTGACAAGTGTGTTTGTTGAAGCGATTCCAGTGGATTGCTGCTCAGCGGTTACTGAACTGTTCTCCTCAGCAGTATACCAGTTCGCGATTACAAAGTGATTTTGCATTGCACCTGGTAATGGAAGCGCTTGAGTCAATATACTGCCCGGACTTCCAGATTGTCCGAAGTGTTGTGCAGGTTGTGGATTGGATGAACCTGCATCAACACCGAGTGATGATGCCCCGTATCCCACGTATGCTCGAGCAAGCATAGTGTCGAAGAATGCAGCGTTGTGGTCAACACGAACGTCTTGAACCTGTAGTGGATCAATGTCCGCACCGGATTGTTGATTAAGGAAATCTTCCGTAATCGCGAGGTCAACTTCTTCACGTGTCATTTCATCAGGGAACTCTCCACGCATTGTTTCGTAGACCTCATCCATGTAAGTGGAAACATCTTGACCACTCAAGATAGTAGGTGCACCAAAGATACCCATTGGCTGTCCTTGGTTGTAATTCATGTCTTCAGTATAACGTCCTGCACGAGGGTACAATCGGTTGTCAATTGCGAAGTAACGGATTTCATGGTCACGGTCAATCGTTTCTCCTGGCGCTCCGTCATAATCTTGGACCGAATAATAGCCTTCAAGGTTAATCAAATCGTCATACATGTCGATGATTTGATGAGATTCGAGAGACTGAGAAAGCAATTGCACAGTCAACGAGAGACGGGTATTCTTACGATGGATGTTGGTTCCAACCGAGTCGTACTCTTCGATGAGATCAGCAGTATACCAATAATCTCCAATGATGTAATGTGTGGTGTCGTAAATGTTGTCTGCACCAGTTCGAATATTGTTGTTGAATGTTCGGTTCGCTTCAAACAATTCCGACCAGTCGCCATCAACACAGGTTTGAGAGAGTGCTTCTGTACAGAGCATGCGTTCTCCGTCTTCATAGACACGCCAGTAAGGTGTTGACTTGTCAAACACTCCATTCGTGTGGTGATAACCTTCTGCAAGGACAACATCGTCGTTGGTTTGGAAGACTCGGAAACTGTTGAGTTCTGCCAACGCAATCATTTCATCATGGTCGACGCTTGTTGACATGGTCGTAAAGAGTTCCATTTGTTGAGTTTCGACGAGGTACTTGCCAACGATGTTACTGTATCCTGAAGTAAAGGCTGTTTCACCATTTCGGGCTTGATTGTATTCAATGTCACCTTGACCTAGTTGCCAAATAAACATCGAGACTAAGTCCTCTTGGCTTCGAGCCAGCAACATGTTACCAGTTGCAGGGATTCCGGACTGGAAGTTATCGGAAACAGATGGGTGTTCACCGGTATCGAGCGCTTGGAAACCGTAGTCCCACCATGACACGAATGCCGGACGTTCAGAATAACTCATATCGGTATCTTGAGATGCAAGCCACTGATACGCAGTATTCCAACCGTTATCATTGAAACCAGACCCGAATGAACCGAGATACCAGTTTCCGTCGTAATTACTGTCATCGAGCAGTGAGAAGCCACCAATTTCCCAACGGAAAGCGTCAGGAATGATGTTGTAAATGGTTTCGTCAATATCATCTTCTGCATTGTTACTGCCAGGGATAGCAGCATCAAGGCCGTATGTGAATTGTTGACCAAACAGCATAATCATGACAAGCATGATGGCTGAGAATGACGGCGTGCGCCAAACAGCTACACGAGCTCCACGGATTCGATCTTCAGGAGAACGAATGCCGAGTTTCTTCCATGTCTTGACAAGTCCACCCCAATTAGCCCACTTCCAAAGGGATACAATTCCCCATGCACCGAGAACGGCGATGGCTGGTGTAGCATTGAACATGAATCGGGCCGCAGTCCAAGCCATGAAGGAAGCTGCCAGAATCCAAATTCCGAATACAAGATTGGTTTGCTTACGTTCACGAAGAGCAGACCAGATGCAGAGAACTCCCATAATCAGGGAGAGAACAAACGTAATTGGTCCGAACTGCGCAAAGAGTTGCCCTCTGTTCGGTGCGTTTGCTTCTGCAACTGTTCCGAAAATCTTGGTCTTGGTAAAGTAACCACTGCCTGTGAACAAGACATCCCAAGCATTGGAAATATTTGCTTGCTTGAGAAGCCACAATGCGAGGAAGAATACAGCACCAGAAGTTGCGAGAACACCTAAAATAAGCAACCAAGGTTTGTCTCGGAATCCGGTCGTTACAAAGCTGATAGCCAATGTGAACACAAAGATGAACAAGAACGGTTGAAGGCCGGTGCCGTCAAGAACCAGATTGATTTGTGGGTGGCCGTAGAACGGCAATGCCATCAAGAAATTGACGGAAAGCATCGTCAAGAACAATACATTGAGTGTTGTTGAATCACGACGGCGGAACATGTTGATCGAAACTTGAGCTGCGTAAGCCAAGAATAAAATCGATGGGCCAACTACGAAACCTTTCCAACCAAGAGAGACAACACCAAAACTTACACCTGCTAAAACAGCAGATGCAAAGGCAGCCTTTCGTTGAGTCAGAACAGCAGAAATAGCCGCAATAAACGCAGCAGGGGTCGCTGATGAAGAACGTAGCAATCGCTCGGTTCCTGCGTACTTGACCGCTCGCAACCAGAACATGAATCCGAGTGTGAGGAAAAGCATGATGAATGCGTCGTGGTCAGCAAGAGCCCATGTTGTGTGGCTCACGTGAGCAGGCATGAAAGCAATCAGCCAAGCAGCAATAACTGCTGCTTTGTCGTTGATATGTTCTCGTGCAATAGCAGCAACAGGGAAGATGGTGAGTGCTCCGTAAATTGCAGGTAGAGACAAAATCGCCCACCAAACTGCATCACCGTTGTCGAAGAACGGTTCAAGAATCATAGCCAAGACTGCGATTGACCATGTGAAGATTGGAGGTCGAGGATTGATTCCACCGACTGGGTAGAACCGGTCTGCATCAAATATCATGTGTGCATTGTTCGCAAGGATATAGTCGACAACACGCTTCATGTACCACGGGTCAGAACCGCCGGTCATGTCCCAGTTTCCAGTGCCATAAGCATTCATTGAAGGAACGAGATACCATTGTGTTCGTATCACCAATCCAAAGAAGAATGCCAAGCCAATCATAACACTGGCCCAGTTTTGATTCCAGAACAATCGAGCACCAGAGTATTCATGGTCTTCACGGTTTACCCAACCGCCCCACGATTCATGAGTCGAAATCGAGTAAATGCCAACGCCAATAAAGAACGTTGCACCAAGCCAGATGAGGCTTCCCCAGTTGTTTTCCAACATTGCCACTTCGAACATTCCTGCATCATACCAAGTCGAGACTTGATACAACAACCACATGGATGAAAGCGTCATTGCACGGGTATGCCAGCGTTCAGCAAACATGCCTGCTACGATAAGCGCAACCATGCCGGTGAAGAACGCTGACCAGTAACTGAAGTAGCCATGATAGTCTTCAACGGTGTTGATTCCCAATTGATCAGCAACAGTAACACTGTCGTAATGCCAGAGGCTTGCGATGTGAGCGAGTGCCCAAACTGCGAGAGCAACTTGCAATGGTAGGTTCTTTTTGTTGATGAATGATGAAGTGTCAGCGTTCATGAAACTGAACCAGCCTTGTTCGCTAACAGGCGTCAATTGACCACGAGCAAAGGTGGCAACAAGAGCGCCAAGCAAAATAAATAAAGTCAGATACGAAAAGAACTGATAGCCCACAGCTTGATTCTTCAGATTAAAAGTCGAGACATAACTCGGTTGTTCGTCAACTCCTGCCATGTTGTAAATCTCGGGAAGAGTCGCAAGAGCATCTCCTGCCATGATGATTCCTACATTGATTCCAACGGCGGTGAAGATGAAAATCGAAGCGAGTTCATATCGTCCACGACTGGCCATGAAATGAACGCCGAAGGTAACCAGAGCGAACAGAAGACCTGTGAATGCACCGTAGCCTTGGAGATAGATAATTTCTGCACCAACAAGAGCAACGACCAATGTTGAGAGGGAGAGAGTGGCCTTTGAGAATGATGCAGATTCGGATTGGTTTAGCATCGATGGAAGAAGTCCAAAGATACTTGCGACGATGACGAATATCATCGGCGTCATGTTGTCTACGTTGAGCTCGAAGTCTACTCCGACGAGCTTGATGGCTGCGATAGCGAGCAGGACTGCTAGGGGGGCAATAAGCCATCCCAACGGTGCTGCCGGCGCAGTGCTTTGTGTGCCAGTTTTTTGTTCCATTTTTTTTCCCTCAAAGGTGTTTGCGCGACAGCAGCAAGGCTGAAGCGTCTTCGCCACTTGAGAGCCTCTTTTAATGACTCCGCT
>MDTC01047563.1_pt1 | contig 14674 bp, 15 predicted proteins | sample 811181 | NCBI WGS metagenome assembly MDTC01 (sample SAMN05326644, study PRJNA326480) | marine metagenome | isolation source: seawater | place: Pacific Ocean: North | collected 2011 | reverse complement strand
TAATTGATTATGCTCCGGATACATGCACGCGCTTGAAGAGTAAAATACTCTACTAGCTTTAAATTTTACAGCTGCTTCAGCTACATTGAGATTAATCATAGCAGAATTATGCATAACATTTGCATCATTATCACCAGTAAATATATAACCAGCGCCACCCATATCTGCAGCTAGCTGATAAACTTCATCAAACCCTGAGATGTTTAAAGTTAGCTGATTAGGTGCAGTAAACACGCGACTTACTAAAGCCGTATCTTTTAAATCTCCTTGAATAAACTCATCAGCATTTGACTTTTCCTGATACTCCGGATATTTCAAATCCACACCCCTTACCCAATACCCATCTTTCTTGAGTCTATTGACTAGATGATTGCCAATAAACCCACCTGCACCTAAAACTAAAGCCTTTTTCATTAATCTATTATATCCTCTATATCAACTATTGCAACACCTCTCTTTTGAACTACTTTAGTAGCACATAAATTAGCAATTTTTATAGCTTCTTCTATATTATTACTTTGTAAATAATTAACAACAAGGCTAGACATAAATGTATCACCAGCACCTGACATGTCTTTAACTTGAACACTATCTACTGGGTATATTTTGTCTTTATATCTACAACCTAATCCTCCGAGAGTTACTATAAGGTTATTTTTATACTGTGTTTTATTTAATTCTTTTATAGAGTCGTTATATTCTACTTCATTAATTTTTATAAAGGTAGCATTTTTACAAAAACTTCCAATATGTTTTTTTGTATCTAAAAATACTAAGGGGTGATTATCGCATATATAACTTATATCCTCTTCATGCAAAAAACCTTTATCATAATCAGAAATAATAATTGCTGAATAATTCTTTATACGCTCTAATTGTTTGCTAAAAACTCTTAATATATTATCTTCACCAGTATCCACTCTCAAAAAAGTATGGTTAGTTTTTTTGTCTACATATCTTGTTTTTTTAATTTTTTCTTTTTGATCTAATATATCACACTCAACTCCTAAAGACTTTACATTAGCTTGTACATTTAATCCCATACCGCCATTTTCAATTTGTTCTACTGGGTTAAAGACAGGTACAGGTGCGTCAGGGCTCAATCTAACTGATTTACCATATATAAAAACATCATTACATGAATCGCCTATAACTAATATTTTATGCATAATTTTATTAACAAGATTTTTTATAATACTCAATAATATTAGATATACCTTCCTCTATTGAAGTGAATTTATAATTTTTACCTATTAAAGAAAGTAGATTATCTATACAAAGAATCTTTCTTTTTGCTCCAGTATATTTTGTTGTATCGTAAAATATTTCATTAGGATCAAAATTTAAATTACTACTAATACATTTAGCAAAATCTCGAATAGTATTATCTTGTCCCGTACCAAGATTAATAATTTTATTACTTTCACCCTTCAACTTTAAAATAATATCTATCGCATCTTTAACATATATTAACTCTCTTTTTTGTAAACCATTTCCCCATAATGTTACTTTATCGTTGTTGTATTTACCATTATAAATTTTCTTAACTAAATCAAAGATAAAATGATTATCATTTAAATCAAAATTATCTCCATATAATGTAGAGGGTATAAAATATAAATACTCTAAATCATACTGATGTGCTAGAGATTGTAATCCTAGGAGCAGCATTCTCTTTGTATGCGCGTAAGTAATTAACCCCTCTTCAGGTACACCTAACATACATGATTCCTCTTTTAGTTTGTTTGCTGAAGGCTCATACATACAGCTAGTACCCATAGCTATTAATTTTGATTGAGGTTGCTTATTAGCCCAGAATTTTAATACATTGGTATTTAAAAGTTGGTTATCTATCCATTGCTCACCTTTATGATATAAACAATAATCACCAGCTTTGGTCATAGCTGCTAAATGAAAAATATAATCAAACTCTACATTATGTAATTTTTTACATAAATTATCGTAATCATGTAAATTACAATGTTTAGAATTACTTTCATATACAGTATACTCTAAATCTTTTAATTTTTTAATTAAATGTCTGCCTAAAAAACCTGTTGCGCCTGTTACAAATACTTTCATTATCTGCCTTGTGCCGGTTCTCTATTAGTAAACATATCATACATTTTAAGTAATTGCATGATACCATCATCAATAGTTTGAGTTGGTTGCCAGTTGGTATTCTCTAACTTTTCATTTGAAACAATATAATCTCTCTTATCAGGATCGGTACCAAATTCAGATGAAATAATTTCAAGCTGAGGTACATGTTTTTTAATTTTTAATGCTAATTGTTTTTTAGTTAAATTGGCAGATGAAAGTCCAAGATTATAAGCTTCATCTTTCATTTTATCAAAATTATCGATACCGTGTAAAAAAGCTGTGCATACATCTTCAACATGAATATAATTTCTTCTAAAATTTTCTTCAAACAAAACTAATACCCCTTCACTGTAAGCTTTATAGGTAAAGTTGTTTACTAGTAAATCTGTTCTCATTCTCGTACTAGGACCGAAAACTGTTGCAAGTCTAAATGTAATACTATTACCTGTATCAAGTATTACTCTTTCAGCTTCAACTTTGGTTTTACCGTATACAGAGATAGGATTAAGCGGGGATGTTTCAGTACAGAAATCTTGATCACCTACACCATAACCACTATTAGTGTTTGGAAAGAGCATACGTTGATTCCTAGATTTTAGATCTACCAACATTTGAACAGCATCAACGTTTATTTCTTGTGCATATTTTGGATCAGCTTCACATAGTGGTGCGCCTACTAACCCCGCTAAAGGAATTATATAATCAACGTCTTTGATAAGATCCTTTAATACTCGCTTATCACGAGCATCTTTATTGTGAAAATAAAAATTAGGGTGGTAACAAAAACCAAATAAAGAATTTTGATTTAATCTTAAATTATCTACAACAGTTACTTTATAACCCTCTTCAAGAAATCTTGCAGTCATAACTGAACCAATATAACCAGCGCCGCCAGTAATTAATACCTTTTTCATTTATATCTTATTTACACTATTTTCCTATAATTGCAATCTCTGGAAATGGTATAATAAATTTTACACCCCTATCAATTATGTCTTTATTTTTACTAACTATTTCATCTTTAAAATTATGACTTAATAGTAGGTAATAATCTGGAAGATCATCTATTGATTCTCTAACTATTGGAATATGCGATCCGGGTAAATATTTACCAATTTTTAATTCATTTATTTCAACTGCTTTATCAATTAAAGTATTATCAATACCCATATAATTTAAAAGAGTATTACCTTTTACCGGAGCTCCATATGCATAAATTTTTTTATTGTTACCTTTTAACTCTTTTAGTTTATTCTTTAAATTATTTTTTTTACCTTTAATAGTATCTCCAAACTCTTTAAATGCTTTTAAATTATATAATTTATCCTTTTCAATTAAATCTAAACACCTATCTGTAACAACATGTTTACTATCTTGTTTACAAAATTTCGCTATAATAGTGCCACTATGTATATTATTATATGTAGCATCAAAAAGTCTTAAATTATATTGGTTTAAAAGCTTTTGAATACTATTAATAGTATAATAACAAAGATGTTCATGATATATAGTATCAAAATTACCATTATCGATCATCGACCCAGCGTACATAAATTGAACCACAAATACACCTTCCTTATTTAAAACAAAATTAATGCCTTTTATTACACTATCTAGTTGTTCTAAATGAAAGAATACACCTGAAGCATTTACTAAATCTACAGATTCCTTTATTATATTTTCTCTAACAGTCTCTTCATTAAAGAACATGTTTAATGTTTTTATATCTTTTTTCTCTGATAAAGGGGATATGTTCTTAGCTGATTCAACATTTATTAAATTATTAATACCTAATTTTTTATACTGCTCTAATTGTGTCCCGTCGTTACCGCCTATATCTAATACAGTATGCAAACCGGTTAAATTAAATTGTTTAATATTTTCTTCAGCAAGATTATAAAAATGTTGGGCTAAAGATTTAGTTGTACCAGATACATACGAATGTTCCAAGAACATTATTTCTTTTGGAACAAAATATGTTAATTGTAATAATTCTGATTTATTACAAAATACTAATTCTAATGGATATGTTGGTTCTTTACCTACTTCATCTTTTTCTAGAATATGATTTCCCCAAGGTTGTCTACCAAGATCTAAAATGTGCTCATAATCTGAAGTTAATTTATTTTCTCCTAACGAGAATAATTCTTTACGTATATTCATATTTTAATGGGTCATATAATTTTACAAACTCTAAAGCAGATTTCCAGATATCTGGTTGTGTAGCCCCTTCACTATTTCGCGCGTTAGGACAATTCAAAATACCATACTTCATATATCTATCCGGCGTTAGGTCATCTGGTTCAGCAAAATTACGGGGGTTTAATTGTTGATCATAATTAAGTTTGTAACTATGAGTTTCTATAAAGTCTTGAATATCCCAATCACTTTTTAAATTATTCTTATCTATTAAAGATAAAGCAAAATATGGCTCGAAGGGTGTTCCTGGAGCTCCACACCAACCAAAATTCATATATTTTTTATTATATTCTAATGGCAAAAATTCCTCTACAAATTTTTTGCTGTAAATGTTTAAAGTTGTCATATGAAAATACTTCTTAGTATCAAATCTTGTAAAAAGTTCCTTACCGTAAATTGATTCATGATCAATTAAAAGCATATTTTTATTTTCTTCTTCTAATTTATTTACTAGCTGTATAAATTTATCTTCATCTCTAAATTGGTTATCTGCTTCAACATTTGCAATATAATCATAATCTTTTTTATCTCTAATATATTTTAAGCCTTCAATAACATTCTTCGCACAGCCAAAATGATTACCATGATCCTCTGAAATAAATAAATAATCAACTTTTTTATCTTTATAATTTTTTCTTATCCACTCATTTATTGATTTTAAATTATCTTTATGAGCAGCAACTAAAACATACTCTACACTTTCAATTTTATTCCAATTGAATATATTTTCTAAATGCCATTTCAATTGATCTAGTTGCCAATGAAATGAAATATTAAAAATTATTTTTTTACGCATGCGCTACTAAAATATAATTCTTACCATACTCTTTACCTTCGGGATGATATGGGTTATCTAGATACTCTAGAGAGTAGTTAGGGTTAATTTCTAAAATTAAATCTTCTATCTGCTTTCCTAATGTACCTTTAAAATGACATGGCATGTCATCAACTAATATAGTATGTGTTTTAATGTGATGATTCTTAAGATATTTCAATTCATGAAATGCAGGATTACCGTTATCATGATGCGCATCAATCCAGAAAAAGGCAGGCTCATTAACCAATTCTAACATTAAAGGGAATATATGTTGCGAATCACCTAAAAACAATTTGACGTTATCGTACTTAGCATATTTAAATTGATTAGCGAAAAATAAATTTGTATCAATCTCAACGCTTATAGCTTTTTCAAATCCGCACTGAAAAGCAGTAAAAATTCCGTTACCATAATTAGTACCCGTTTCAACAAATAAAGTCTTATCTTCTCTCCAATCTGTAAATGGTTTTACATGAGACTTATCAATTAATAACTTATCATTCTTTATCTCTTCAAGTTTTTCTCTTGTCGTATTCATATTTTTTTATAGTTATAAATTACCAGCTAATTTCCCAATCTTTGAATTCTGCTGCTAAACAATCCACTTTATAATCCTTGCGACCACCTACAATTTCTTGTATTTTATTTTTTGCAGTATTTCTTATGCCATTTAATCCATGGGTAAGTAATAGATTTTCTCCTGCATTATTACCCTTTCTCGCCTCAGCCTCATTATACCATATATGTAGATTCATCTGCGATAAGACGACAATTGCTCTGATTGTCTCTGCCGTAACTTCACTATCTTTAATCATAATGTTAATATCATGTAATATATCCTTTATTTCTTGAGCATATTCTTCTTTATGATCTGATAAAAAGTTCTCTTTTAATTGTGATATAGCTAATCTATCTATTAACTCTGCTAACGTTGGTAAATATTTTCTTTTTTTATCCATATTATTCATTCTCCCACCCTGTTGTTGTTTGTACTGGCGCTCCCCAGTTATTTTTTTGAACTACAAGTATATTATGCTTATACATGTCTACCATTTCCAACATCCAGTCTTTATTTTTATCAGTTTGGCCCCAGTACAATAACGGAGCATCCGGTGGTAGGTGTGTTTGTCCCATATGAGGGTTAACAGATTTCAGCTTATTCATACAGTCTTCATAACTATTTTGCCACTCAAACCCTCGTTGACCTACTCCGCGATCTGCTCCTAGATTACATATACACGCTCCTCTTTTGCAGTTAGGCATAATGTTATTGAGATATATGTTCTGTGTATTAGTTTGTAATTCAGAAAATGCCCAGTTGCTAATAAACAGATCATACTTGTTATTAAAAATAGTATCTACATCCGGAGCGGCTACAAAATTAAGCTTGGTGTCACCAAAATTTATATTTGTATGATCTAAATAATTTTTTACTAATTCATTTGCTTCAGGTACATCAACGAATGTATAGGATTTGATTTTATCCCAATAGCTATTTAGTGTTAAAAACAGACCACCATACCCGCCACCCACCTCAATAATATCCATGTCATTTAAATCTTCAAATAACATTTCAAGATACGTTAAATTCCATATGTATCGTATCGTTGAGTTAGTAACAGGGCCGTAGGTTATATCTTTATATTCCCATGTAAAGTATGAGCTCGGCGCAGGAGAACCGTATTTGTCATTTATTGTAAGATTATCAAGCTTATCTAATATATGAGGTGCTCGACGTATAATAAACTGCAGCCCGGATTTTGATTCAATAGGAGGAGCATGTTCATAAATTGTGTGAAGTTCTGGATAATGCCCGGATTTAAATAACTCTAGTCCGTGATTATCTTTAACAACCCTATCTAAGCAAGATCTATAAGCTGCGATTTCATCGCGATGGTCGTTTACCGATATTTCTGCAGTAGTTTTCATAATTAATCCCCCTCTATAACTCTATAACTGTCTGAGTCAAAATGCTGTGTAGAAAATTCAAACATTTCTGTATCCTGTAGGCCTTTCATTTGATGAATTAGCCCTGTTTTAACATAAAAATTATCACCAGGCTCGAGAATAACTTTTTTTGCTTTGGAAATATCCTTATCGTAACCGTATGTTACTTCAAGCTTACCATCTCTGATATAAAATACTTCATCTTTAATTTTATGGTAGTGCCATGAACATTTTTTATTTTTAGCAAACCATAATATTTTACCACAATATTTCTCCTTGTTAACTATCCATTTTTCGTAACCCCAACCTTTAGGAACGAATTCAATCTCTGAGAAATTCTTCATATTGTACTTTCTATATCAAATACATAATACATTACGATAATTTCTTTCTCCAATAATTTAGCAAATCTTTCATCGTAGTAGATAAATCAATTTTAGGTTCCCAGTTAGTAATCTTTTTAAGATTACTCGAGTCACCAATTTGAACTTGTATGTCAATAGGTCTATAGTAAGGTTTGTATATTTTTTGTTCTACTTGATCATAATCAAATTTCGAATGTTCTATAAGAAGATCTGTATACTTTTGCATTTGATGAACCTCATTACCACATACATTAAAAACACCACCTCTACTTTCTTCTGACAACATAAGCAGGTAATAAGCGTTTACACAATCTCTTACATCTATAACAACCCTTTCCGTTTTTAAGTTACCTATTTTTAATACCGGATCTTGTAATCCTAACTCCATAGCAGCTATTTGAGCTGCATCAGAACTAATACTAAATATTCTACCTCTTCTCGGACCAGTATGACTAAACGCTCTTGTTACAAAACCGTTTAAATAGCCGTTAGATGCCCTCTCTTGTATATATAAATCGATAGCAGCTTTAGAAGCACCATATGGATTACTAGGTTTAAGAGGAGTGTCAACTGTTAATCTGCCTACATCTTTACATGTATCGCCATATACTTCACTAGTAGAACAAAATAGTAATTTTGTATCGCTTCCTTCAAGCGCGGTTATAATATTAATAGTAGCATTTACATTCTCATCCCACGTTAAGATAGGATCTTTAAAACTTGTAGGGGGATGTGATTGTGCAGCTAAATGAAATACACCGTCATAATTTTCTTTTGCTAAGAGCTTACTTATACTAAAATAATTTTTCAGATCAAGATAGTGAAACTTTATTTTCGAAAGATTTTTGTTTGATATTACATCTAAAAGATCAGTCTCTCTACCATTAGCTGTTCGAACTACACCATGTACTTCATGACCTTTTTCTAGTAAAAGATTAGCTAGGTGTGGACCAGCAAATCCAGTTATACCGGTAATTAAAAATTTCATTAATTAAATTTAACTACATACTCTCGTATTGCAACTGCTTAAATTTTTTATATGTACCATAATAAACTAAACGTTTATAAAATGTTACCATTGTTTATATTTCCAGTGTGTATTTCGAGGTATATGTTTGATATGAGAAAAATTAGCAGGTTTAAATCTACTATATAGAAAATTATTTTTACTTTTTAAATTAAGTTTTTCACATATATAAATAAAACACGTATCAACCATATGAATTTCACTAGCATTTTCTATTATTTTACACCAATCAAATATGTTTACATTTTCGTAAAATTTAATATCGATAATATTAAATTTACCTTCATACGGTAAATTATAGCGCGCAGGCTTTGGTGGTGATCCATAATATTCACTACGCAAAATATAACCTTCTCTTTCTATTTCCGGAGTTATTAACTTATTATATAGTCTCTCTTCTCGTTTAATATTACGCTCGAATTTAAAATAATTAGCCCAATCACTAGGATCTAAACCTACAGATTCATACTTAGCTAGCATAATAGTTGTAGTGTTTAGGTATTCATGAATACCATCTAATTGAACTTCAAAAGAATTTATTGGTTCTACAAAATCTGATAATTTTACATATTTTATATTTTCATCTATTAAATAATCCTTTAAATAAATAAAATTATCAATAACCGGCCAAATGACAATATTAGCTTTATTTTCACTTAATATTTTTTTAGCAATTTTTTGAGTATAAAAAATATCGCCTAACCCTGCAGGCTGTCTAATTATACAATTCTTTTCCATAAGTTAAAGCTTTGTCTAATTGAATAAAAATGTATAATTAAGATACATCCAATCTTCAGGAATTCTATATTTTTCCACTGCTAAGAAGTTTTTTTCTATAGCTGCCTTTTTAGAATTATATATTTCTTCTCCATTAGTTTCTAAATCTTTTAAAATATTACCCAACTCTTTAATATCGTTAAAGTATATAATGCCATCTGGATCAAAAAAATCATTTACAGCGTTATCTCCCCAAAATATAGGAATTGTCTTAGTAGCAAAACAATCTACAATTTTCTCAGTCCAATAACCTTGTTGTCTACAATTTTCAATAGTAATCGAAAACATATATTGTAATAATGCTTCTTCTTTATCTTCCACCACTTTATATCCTCGACCAAACGCATCTATATTATATTTAAACCTATCAATAACTTGATGTCTTAACTGATGACCTTCAGTCCAATTTTTATCAGATGCTATAGTTGAAACTTTATTCTCCTTCTCCACATCTTCGTAATTATTAATCCAGCATCTACCATGTGGATAATATAAATAATTTTCGCCCTTAGATAGTAAATACTTATCAAAAGTTAAAACATAATCAAACAATCTATTATTGGTTTGAATCCATTCATACATTTGTGAATGTATGGCATTAGGCTCTAATAACCATGCTACTTTACGTTTTATACCGGTTGCCTTATGAATATCCTGCAGGCACATATCCGTTAAAAAGCACGTATCACTTACCCGGTTATTAGTAAAGTTCCATTTAACATGTTTATTAATTCCTTTATGGCATGATGATATTTCATCTCCAAAGCTTTTATCTCTTATATTTACTTCAACCATGATAGATATTTTATTATATAGTTAATTTATAGATATGCAAATTATATTGTAAAATAGTTTAATTTTTTAAGTCCCATGTTTTAATATATTTTATAAGATCATTTTCTGTCATTTCAGACACATCTTTCCATTCTCTCTCATTATGCGCGTAAAATTTATGATCACTTTTATCATTTAACGCTACTTTATAAGTATCTTCATGAGGTAAATGAAATAGAAAATACTTACTATCTTTCGACATTATATTTGCAACCGTTTTACCTAACTGACCAGCGCGTGATAAAATTTCATTATCTTCAAATCCCCAACCTATAAAATTTGGGTTAAATCCATTTATATCTAAAAAGGTATCACGTTTACCGATAAGACATCCACCTACAGCATTTATATTACCAACTGTATATAAATCTGTACTATATAAATTAGTAATATTAGATGAATCTACTTTAGATTGTAAATAATTATATAATTTATATACTCCTTTCGAAAATTTAGTATTAGTAACACCATCTTTTAAGGTATATTCTGCATAAATTGCAATACCGTTATAACCAATACAAATAGAATCTTCTAATGTATTAACTATCTTTATACTTTTTGATAAACTATCAATACTAACAATACAATCTATATCTAAAAAACAAACTATATTATTGATAGATTTGTTTAAACCTATATTATAACTTTTACATTTGTTATAAACATCATCATTTTTATTAAAGATATATTGATCTTCATCACGTACAAGATGCTCTATAGTTTTTTCCGAACCATCTTCTACAAATACGAACTCACAACTGGGGTATATAGCTTTATAATAGTTATAAACAATATCAAAATTCTTTTTACGTTCTTCTGTATCTTCTCTATAATGGACAATAAAAGATATAGGTTCCTTAGGCTTTCGTATTTTTAATACATCTAAAACTTCTGCTATATTTACATTTGGTACTTCTGTAGGGTATAATTTATGTCTCCTACGAAAAACTTTGTACGAGTTTTCAATATTGCTCTGCCAATCTTTACGCGGTCTAATAGCAGAACTATCTTCAGAGCATGCTTGCTCTTCAACATAATCTAAACTATTAGCTATATCAGGCCACCACCAGTAGGGTGTGGAATAACCAGCGTTTGCTAATCTGTAGGAATGCTCAACATGCTCAAAAGCATTTATTAGTTCTTCATCATGTAATCCGATATCCTCTAAACATTGTTTAGTGTAAAAAGTAACAGCACCTACGCAATGATAATTTAACGCGATCTTTAACTCCCCATAATCAATAATTTTTCTTGGAGCCGGCTCACCACCACTAATACCGTTTTTATTTGCCGGCCCATGATACCCAAACATAAAATGATGTAGCCCAGTCTTTTTATGAGCGTCTATATATGCTTCAAATAAATTATTTTTAAATAGCATATCGTCTTCTACTAAAATTATGTAATCACAACCACTATCCAATAATTTGCGAAATGCTACATTTTTAGCATAACCGACTCCTCTAGATCTAGAACTAATTATTTCACCTTTAATAGAATCTACTTCACTATTACCATCATTAATAGTAATAATTTCATCATACCACTCATCTTGAATTGAGTTAATGCATTTTTTATAAAATTCCGGCCTATTGCATGTTATAACAGCAATTCCAATTTTTTTATTTAAAGTTTCCATTCCTTAATATATTTTTGTAATTCCTCTAAAGTTGCTGATTGTGTATAAGTAACTAATTTATGATTTTGATCTATATAGGGGTTATTACCTCTTATTGAATTAGGATGAGGCATATGCCAAGCTATAGCGTCTTTATCACTAACACGAGAAGTCATTGCATTAAATTTTTTAACCCTAGATGCCATTTCATCATCCTCATAGCCCCACCCTATAAATTTAGGATTATAACCGTTTACCTTTTTATATATATCAGAACTATACATCACACATCCTCCACAACTCTCAGTACTGTTTATAAAAATATAATTATTTTCATAACAATTAATTAAATTTTTTGATGTTGGTTTATTAGATAAAAATGTATTAACATCTAAGGAATTTTTAAATTTCTGTACAAGATTGTCTTTAACAGTGCAAAAAAGACCGTTATAAGGGTATACGTGCTCCGACCTACCGTTTAATATATCATCTGCACCTTGAAGGATATGTTTAGGATCAATAATAACATCCGTATCATGAGCAATTATAATTTTTCTCGAAGTTTCTTTAAAAGCTGAATTAAGGGATAAACTCTTATTATGGTAAGAGTTGTTTTTTAAAAATAATACCTTTATATTTTTATACTTATCATAAAAATATTTTAGTTTGCTTTCTGGCTTAACATCATCATTAACTATAATAAACTCTAAATTTTTACATATTTTATTATAATATTCTAAAACCATTTCTAAATTACGCAACCTTTCCGGAACATCAACTCTTAAATGTATAATAAAGGATAACTCTTTAAAATCGTATTTCATTTAATAATAAATTTATCTGTGTATATATCACTCCAGTCTTGAGGCCCAGCCGGTCCAAACCACACCTCCGGAAAAATACATCTTTTACTATTACTCAAATAAGCAGCCCACCATGCAAAAGAACTATTACCACCTATAATATAATCTGCATTCATTATGTAGTAGAAATCTTCTATTTCATTTTTACCGTTTACATGGATAAAATCAATATCTACAAATTCCCTACTTACAGTTTTTATATCATCAGTAACGACTAGAATTGTTGGATTTTTAACATCTATAAAATCTAAACATTTTTTATAATATTCTACCGGTATTGTTGGGTGATGTGCACTATTTTCTAAATAATCACCGCGTCTGATATGTAAAACTACTTTATTTTTAAGATCGGAATATTGCTTATTTTCTTTAACACAAGAAAAATCAAATAAATTTTTAATTTTGGTTATATTTTTAGAAAAGTATTTTTCAGATTGAAAATAACCGTCTATTAATAAATTTTTCCTGTTAGGAATTGACTTATAGGAAAAGTCAACTTCTGTATAATGATCTTGTGGTATTATATTTGTCGAGTTAATTTTAGAAAAAATATTATCTCTATATTTTATACATTGTTCCCCTTGTCCTAAATAATGAGTTATATTATAATTTATAGCAAAATTATCCTCTACATCTAACGCATGTGAATAGGCAGCAGCAATTTGAAATAACTGGTTACCTAACCCACCCTTTAGTCGAGGTACAATCATTAACATAATTTAATGTCTATAGGTAATATTTCAACTATATATCATATTATACGATCTTAATATGCACAAATATATTTTGATATAAGTTATAAATAACGTATAAATATTATTATGCCGTGTTCAGATAATAATAAATTAATTTATAATATAAAAGAGCTGCCAGAAGCATTTTCTCTAACCTCTGGGGATTTATTTATTGTAGAAGATACAGAAGGTACAAAAATCTTAGCTTTTGATAATTTTATTATTGATCTAGATAATACTACATTCGGTACCACAATTACCCAAAACGCTACTGATATTGTAGCATTATCAAGTGAGTTATCAAGTGCGTTATCTGGTAGTAGCGGGGTGGTAATTAAAACAGAGGCTGATATTAGTGCAGCAATTGCCCGCACTGGTACCGATCAAGTTAATGAAATTGTTATTACAGAGAATATTACGATTGCCGGTAATATTGAAATCCCAAGAAGAATCATGTTACGTGTCACTTCTGGAGCTTTAATTCGGGTAGATGGTACGCTAATACTTAATAACCAACCTGCCCCATACGGTCAACATGTTTTTGATGGGCGTAATAGTACAGGTCAAGTTATAGGCACCTTCGGTAAAGGTTTAGTTCATGCTCCATGGTTTGGAATAACCGGTGAGTCTGGCGCTAGTCAAAAATTTGTTAATGGAACCGTTACAGCAGATCACACCATGGTAGTCGGTGACAAGGTAATGTTTACTAGTGGAGTTGATGGTTTAGTGGTTGGTACTCCTAATACAGTTACTAGTGTTACTGACACAACGTTTACAATAGAAGGTATACTAGATGGTGATAATAGTTGGCAGAGATTTTATGACAAAGAGTTTGCGTTCATGAAAAAGGCTGAAAGCAATAACACAAACACTGGCAATAAAGAGATTCATTTAGATTTTCCTCCGGGTAATTATTCTTTTGAAGAGGCTTGGACATTTCCGGAGTTGGCCACTGGTGGTGGTATTGACTACGGGAACGTTCGAATAACAGGGTGGGGAGAACAGGCAACTCGGATAAATTTCTACTGTGGTGATTGGGCTGATGGTGATGCTGCTATCCATTTTGGCGGTAAAGACACATCTGTAACTGGTATTCAGTTTGCTAGCTCTTTATTTGGACTCAACGTTCGATTGTGGTCTGCTGGTAGTGTAGACATTGATTCAATCAGATTAGAGAACATGGGGGAAGGTACAAAAATTGAAAAGCTTTGGGTTAGTGGATCAAGTCGCCGAGGAATTGACATTCCTAATGGTACTTATGGATTAGAAGCATCTCATATTCATTTAATAAGTTATGGAATTACGTCAGAAAGTCGTGGTATTAGATGTGTAGGCTTTTACACAGATTTAGCTAATGGAACTATCAACGCGTCTCAGACTCAAACAGTAG
>MDTC01112368.1_pt1 | contig 14677 bp, 15 predicted proteins | sample 811181 | NCBI WGS metagenome assembly MDTC01 (sample SAMN05326644, study PRJNA326480) | marine metagenome | isolation source: seawater | place: Pacific Ocean: North | collected 2011 | reverse complement strand
TGACATCACACCTCCACTAGGATTCAGAATGCAAGGAGCCATGCGTAGAGTTGAAGGCGCTGAAGGCATTGAATCCAATCTACTAGCAACCGCTCTGGTAATTACAGATAATAACAACAAAATTGCCATATTAGATTGTGACTTAATAGGATTCGATCTTCCATTAGCCAAAGAAATCAGACAAAAAATTGGGCAAGCAATAGGAACCAAACTTACAAACGTACTCCTAGGCGCCACACACACATAATGGGCCATGTACTGGTCGAAATGGCTTGGGCGGATCTCACGATGTACCTGTGAGAGACGGCGAGATTGAAGCCCTAGACACCTATATTGAAAACTTAGTCAGACAATTAGTTGGAGTAACTGTAATAGCAAATTCCGATCTTCAACCTGTACGTGTGGGCGCCGGCAGCGATGAAGCTAATGTTGCTATCAACCGCGAAGAAATTGATCCAGAGGATAGTAGCATACTCGTAGGTCGTAACCCAGACGGCATAACTGATCGCAGTGTAGATGTACTCAGAATAGATACCATCGACGGAGTTCCACTCGCCGTCATTGTTGGGTATGCTGCCCACCCAGTAGTGATGGGGTATTTCCAGTACCTTTATAGCCAAGATTATCCAGGAACTGTGCGATCCATTGTCGAGAAAGCTACAAATGCCACCTGCCTGTTTTTGACTGGCGCAGCTGGTAACCAGGCATGCTGGTCATTTCTTCAAAGCAACTGGGAAGAGCAAGAGCGTATGGGTGGACGAATCGCCGGCGCTGCTATAAAGGCATTTTATGGAATAGAAACACGTCCACACAAAGAAATTCGTAAACGTGGCCAATCACTCTCACTAATTGCTTTGTACCATAAAGAGTTTCATGATGGCCCGACCCACCAATTATTTAAAACGGCACATAGCACCGCAACTGTAAAGTTACAACCATTGCCATCTCAGGAGGAAATTGAAGCACAATTAGCAGAAGCAACTGCATTACTAGATAAATATATAGCAGCTGGAGAGGGTACTGAAAAAACAGTGCCCCAGCAGCTAGAAGTAAGGTGGGCGAAAGGCGTGCTCGACATGGTGAAAAAAGGTGATACCGAACATACTCTGGAGTATCCTATAGCAGGTTACAGAATTGACGACTTCGTCTTACTTAGCATACCAGGCGAACCATTCGTTGAGATTCAAATCGGCGTTAAACAACTATCCAAATCAAAACATACCATGTTCGCCGGTTATGCCAATGGAATACTTGGCTATATACCTGTAGAAAAAACTGTAAAACAAGGAGGTATGTCAGTATCCTCAGCAGTGCGCACCTACAACATTCCGGCTCCACCTACCGAGACCGCGGCAGACGATGTGATAGCAGCCTTTGGTAAAGTATTGTCAGAACTAGGCGTTTAGATCTATAGAAATGCATAAAACACTCACCACTCAAATTGTTGGAAGTTACACAAAGCCAAACTGGCTGATAAGACATCACCGCGTTACTTCACACGCATCTGACTTCTGGCGCCCTGAACACGAAGTATTGAGTGAAGCTCACGATGATGCAACAATTCTAGCTATATCTGATCAGGAAAGGGCTGGATTAGATGTTATCACAGACGGAGAACAACGCCGCCAGCGCTATGACACATATTTCTTCGGATTCGAAGGGATTGACAATGAAACGCTTGGTGTTTGGTCAATGGAAAATCGTGACATGAGTTTTATAGATTTAGATCCTGATGTAGAGGAACGCCTTAGCGAGGCAATGACTTCACGCGTAGTATCTCCAATAAAGTGGACCAAGCCAATCACACTAGATGACCTCAAATTTCTTAAGTGTCATACTAAACGGCTCACTAAAATGACAGTTATAGGACCTCTAACAATGTCTGTAAGATTAGTAAACGAATATTATCCAGATGAAGAATCCTTAGGCATTGCAATGGCCCATGCCATCAATAAAGAATTAAGAGTACTAGACAAAGAAGGCGTAGATATCATCCAATTAGATGAACCTGATTTTCACTTCAGGCATGATGCAGCAATAAAATGGGGTACCAGAGCACTAAATATAGCCCTTGAAGGTATTCAGGCTACTACCGCAGTCCACATGTGCTACGGATACGCCATGATAGGGGACAAACATGTGGACCCAAACTATGCCAACGCATTAGCTGCAATAGCTGCCTCTGACACCGATCAGATCAGTATAGAATACGAGCAGCCTGGCCATGAACCAGACTTATTACAACATGCTGGAGACAAAACAGTCATACTCGGACTGCTCAATCTAGGTAGAAAAGAAGTCGAGTCATCAGATCATATCTCTAATCGAATTCGCGCAGCTATCGAAGTAGTCCCGCCCGACAGATTACACCTAGCGCCTGATTGTGGCATGTGGTTTTTACCACGACAGGTTGCTTATGCTAAACTAAGATCACTTTGTTTAGCTGCCGAATGTGTTCGGGCAGAATTATAATACTTGAATTTGCATTCACACCAAAAATACAAAATATTCATTCGTTAGCACCAAAAGGAGCCTGATATGGAACGTATTGCATTTCTGTTAGGGGTGAAAAAAGGGTACGAAGACGAATACAAAAAGCGCCACGACAATCTTTGGCCTGAGCTTTCGGACGAGATGTCCAAAGCCGGATTTCGTAAAATGAGTATATTTAGATTTGGACAAAAGCTGTTTCTATATGCCGAAGTTGAAGATTATGCTGAATCAGTACGTATACTGGAAAAAAGTCCGGCGTCCATCCGTTGGGAGGAATATATGGCACCAATCATGGAAAATTTTGAGGGAGATGACTACGACCCTCAGGAAGATGCATTTCCAGATGGTTTACCAGAAGTATTCTACTGGGAAGGATAATATGGGTACTAGCATAACCGGACTTGATCACGTTGGCTTTTCTGTCTCCAATATGGATACATCTATTGACTTCTACAAAATCTTGCTGCAATCCGATCCCATAATGCGTAGGTTTTACCCAGAACAATATGTTGCTACTGTAGTAGGTTACGACAAGATCACCATGGACGCAGCTTTTTTTGAGATAGGTTCTAGCAATGTGATTCTCGAACTACTCGAGTACTAAATCCCACCTAACGCTAGAGTAGATATGGAGACATATAATGTTGGGAACAGTCATCTGTGCTTAATAGTGGACGACTTAGATGCTGAATTCCAGCGACTCATGCCACATAAGATGGCATTCCGGTCTCCAAAAGCCATAAGCATACCAATTGGACCTTACAAAGGCGGAAAAGCCTGCTACTTGCGAGATCCTGATGGTATCAGTATAGAACTCTTACAACCACCCACAAGTGGTAATCCTGACTTTTCTGGAGATAAAGGATGACACCAAATAGACAATTACTGTGCTGCATAGACATTTACCTCAAAATATATGATTGCAATTGACTAGTAAATTACCGAATGCCTACGTGGCACTTGTCCTGGCTGCAACAGCCGCAAGTTTTTCTGCAATATTCATCAAAGGCTCTAATGCCCCGGGAATGGTAGCAGGACTTTACCGCATGGCTGGCGCATCTCTTGTAATGGCTTGGCCATTCTACCGACAACTACGCCAAAGCGGTATACCACCTCTTTCAACCATAAAGCTTGCTGTATTATGCGGATTTCTCCTAGGTGTTGATACGGTAGTCTGGTCGACTAGTGTATCACTCGGAAATGCAACCACCCCTACTCTAATAACTCATACCTCACCGCTCTGGGTTGGAATAGGTACAACGATATTCTTCCGTACTAATTTACGTTTAGGTTTCTGGATAGGATGCGCGATTTCCTTATTGGGCACTGCAATTATTATAGGTATTGATGATAATCTGAAGGCAGTTAGCCTCAGTTCACTATTAGCATTTAGCTCATCCATTATTTTCGCTGCTTTCCTGTTATGTGCAGAGAAGGCTCGCAAGAATATCGCTGCCATTAGTTTCTATTGGATTGTAACTGCTATAGCCTGTTTAACAACTCTAGTAGCAAACATACTTTTTGCAACCGAACTCATTGGATACCCCTACAGAACATACCTGAATTTCATTGGTTTAGCACTAGCACCTCAAGTAATAGGCTGGGTTGCACTCACCTACTCTCTTGGACAATTACCAGCCACTTTAGTATCGACTAGTTTTTTAGCACAGCCAATAATAACAGCACTATTGGCTGTATTAATTCTTGGAGAATCTCTTAAGTTGACTGAAATTACAGGAGGTGCTACAGTATTAATAGGCATCTTCATAGTTCACCGCAACATGCAAAAGATTATAAGGGCAACAACAGAAAAGTGAACTAATAACACTAAAATGCATACAATATATAACCATACAATAATGGAGGTTCCATTATGACTTCTGATACAAATCGCGTTGCCATTGTTACTGGAGCAGCAGGTGGACTTGGGTCAAATGTAGCGACACTGTTCGCTAATCTAGGCATTAATGTTGCTCTGGTAGATATAAAAGAAGATACCCTACTCAATGTGATTAGTGACATTGGTAATGTACCCAGCAATCTCATTGCATTACCAGCTGACCTATCTGACGTCTCACAATGCGAAAAAGTAGTCGCAGACACCATTTCACAACTAGGACAAGTAGACATTTTGGTCAATGCAGCAGCCATATTTGAAAGACACGAACTAGAGGACATGACTCCAGACCTTTTCGACCGAACCTTTCATATAAATGCCAGAGCGCCTTTCTTTTTAACACGCGCTTCTATGTTGGACATGGCAAAACGTAAATGGGGCCGGGTAGTCAATATAACCAGTGTTGGTGTCTATCGCGGTGGAATGCGTATGACATCTGCACCATATGAAGCTAGCAAAGGAGCAATCTCCGTTTTCACCAAAATGTATGCCAACCACGGGGCTTTAGATGGGATTTTAGTCAACACAGTCTGCCCCGGAATGATGGCAACACCTATGTTGCTAGAAACAACCTCCAAAGAAATACTGGATGAAATAGCTCTGGACACCCCTCTAAAACGCATGGCAGATCCTATAGAGGTGGCTCGTATGATAGTTTGGATATGTAGTGACAAAAATACTTACAGCACCGGTGCAACATTCGATATAAATGGCGGCTGGGTCATGCCTTGATAGATGAATACAGAATATTCACACCAATTTGACCGCGATCTTCTTACACCAAACTTCTTAGATGATCCGTATCCGTACTACAAACAGCTGCGTGAAGAAAACCCAGTATTTTGGAGCGAGAAACTCGAAGCTTGGGTAGTAACCCGTTACAATGATGTACAAACTGTACTGCATGATTCTCGATTAAGTTCTGGCAAACGGGTAGCAGCTATACTAAGCCAGATCCCACCTAATGAGCGCAACAAATACCAGCAACTAGAACAACATGTAAACAAATGGCTAGGATTTACCGATCCACCAGATCACGATCGCCTCCGCCGATTACTCGGTAAGACTTTCACGCCACGAATGATGAACACACTTCGCCCTACTGTCCAGAAAATTGTCGACCAACTTCTAGAGCCACTGCGCCAGAATGAAGTAGTTGATATTGCTAGCACATTTGCGTTTCGACAGCCATTTGAAGTAATATTGACCATGATTGGTGTCCCTAAAGAAGACCGTAACAATTTCCGAGAATGGTCTAACGCAATAGGACACTTTATATCTGGTGGTATCACTACACATACTCGCGCTGAGAAAGCACAAAAAGCTGTAGGATATTTGAGCGACTATTTCCACAAATTGTCAGAGCAACGCCGAAACAATCCTCAGAACGACCTATTATCATTATTAGTCAGCCTGGAAAATGAAGGTGATCATCTAACTCATGACGAACTAATATCCATGTGCGTACAGCTGTTGTTCGCCGGCCACGAGACTACTGAAGGATCTATCGAACTAGGTCTGGTTGCATTGTTTCGCAATCCTGAGCAGTTAACACAATTACGGAATGATCCAAACAAAATAAAAGGTGCTGTCGAAGAAATATTGCGTTACGACACATCTGTACAACGACAAGCACGTGTTTCAGAAGAAGATATAGAAATCAACAACCAACATATACGCAAAGATCAATATATACATGCATTTATAGCAGCTGCGAACCGAGATGAAGACAAATTCAACGAACCAGATAAATTCGATATCACTCGCCATCCTAACCCACATCTCTCTTTCGGAGTCGGAATCCATTACTGCATAGGCGGACCACTAGCAAGACTAGAAATCGAAGTGGCTTTTAGTTCGCTACTAGAACGTTACCCTGACATGACATTGCCTGCGCAGAGTTTACAATACGAAGAGCTGCTTGCACTTAGAAAACTGAAATCATTGCTGATACAACTCTAGCTATATGACAGAGAACAGACACCATTCACCTGTATACGACAGCATCTACGATGACCGATTTCTGACACCCGAATATTTCTCGGATCCATATCCTCTATATCGCGACTTACGTACAAATGCGCCGGCTTACTGGAGCAATAAACTTAATGCATGGTTACTCACACGCTATGATGACGTCAAATCCGGCTTAAACGATTCCAAGTTAAATTCAAGCGATAGAATTGCTTCCATAATGGATCGGATCGATTCAAGCGCCCAGCAAGAGTACAATGGATTACTGAAGCATATGACCAACATGATGTCGTTTAATGACCCTCCAGTACACACAAGACTGCGAAAGTTAGTTGGAAAAGCATTTACTCCTAATCGTATTAATAACCTACAACCTCAAATACAAACTATAGTAGACGAACTTTTGGACAAAGTTTGCCAGAAAACTTCATTTGACCTAGTGGACGAATTTGCATTTCAACTACCTGCCATAGTCATATGTGAAATGCTAGGCATACCTCGAGAGGATCGAGACAAGATACGAAAGTGGTCAAATGACATAGTCGGTTTCGTTTCCGCAGGTGCTGTGACCTCAGAAAGCACAGCTCAAGCTCAACATACAGTAGATGAGGCAACAAGCTACTTATTAGCATTGGCAAACGATCGTAGACATAATCCATGCGACGACATGTTAACCGCATTACTCGAAGCTGAAGACCAGGGCGACAGTTTGTCTGAAGACGAATTTGTTTCAATGATAGTACTACTATTTTTTGCTGGATTCGAAACCACAGAAGGACTAATTGGAAACGGTATGCTAGCATTGTTTCGCAACCCTTCTCAATTTTCCCTGCTAAAATCACATCCGGAGTTGACAGAAAATGCCGTCGAAGAATTTATACGCTACGACAATTCAGTCCAACGACAATCCCGAGTAGCAAATGAAATTATAAACTACCATGGACAACTGATCAAACCGGGAGACTATGTCATCCTATCTATCGGAGCCGCCAACCGAGACCCAGACCACTTCAACAACCCGGACAAGCTAGACATCACACGAACCGGAAACAAACATATAGGTTTTGGCCACGGCATCCACTTTTGCATTGGTGGACCTTTAGCACGCATGGAAACACACCTTGCTATACGTAGTATCATTCGCCGCATGCCAAACATTCGTCTAATTGACGACAAACCAGAATTCGAAAATTTACTGGCTCTCCGAAAATTACGTACACTAAAGGTGTCCCCAGAATGACAATAAAGAACAATCTATGCCCACATAGCAAGACTAGGAGGTGACTAGCATGAATATTATCCTTTCAGGTGTCGGCGGAGTCGGCAAGAATGTTACCAAACTACTAAGCGCACGTCCCAATTACAACATAGTGGCAGCCTATACTCGCAATCAGAACTACGAAGGATTAGATATGGGCAAGCATGCTGGTGTTGATTCAATCAACGTCAACATCACTAGAGACCGTAAAGATGCTTTAGAAACCTCTGCAGATCTACTCCTCATCGCAACAACATCATTCCTAAAAGATGTAGAAGATGATATACGCACTGGTGTCAAAGCCGGCTTAAATGTTTTGACTACAGCTGAGGAAGCCGCTTATCCATGGATAATTGACACAAAGCTAGCGGACGACCTGCACCAATTAGCAATTGAAAACCAAGTCTCAATTATAGGCCTCGGACTAAACCCCGGATTTATTTATGATGCGCTACTTCTAACAGCGAGCGCAATAGCCTGGGACGTCAAAGCAATCAAGATACGACGAGTAGTTGACATCTCGCGTTTTAGCCGAACAATTCAACGTAGACTTGGCATCGGGTTCACAGGTACAGAATTCCAAGCCGGCGTAGAAGCTGACACTATTACCGGCCATATTGGATTTCCACAATCATTCCACCTAGCGGCTCGCTCTATGGGAAAAACAATCGATGGTATTGACAAAGCATTTACACCTCTAATAGCTGATCAAGAATACAGAAATGATAACTTAGAGATCGCTGCAGGCACTACTGGAGGTTTCATTCAGAATGTAACAGCACTAGTGAATGAAAAACCATGGATGATGGCGGAATTTATTGCACATGTTGATCCGAACTCAGTTGGCTATCAACCATCTGACTCAATAATCATAGACGGCTATAACCCACTAAATCTCACAATTGAGCCAGGTTGCCAACCACAACTTGGAACAGCAGGCATGATTGCAAATACAATCCCCAGAGTAATACAGGCAAACCCAGGATTTATTACAGTAGCAGACCTAGCTATACCATATGCTAGAGAAACAAACGGTAGTTTTGATTGATTAGATCGTAAACTCTACAACAGTCAAGGAGGACTCAAATGAAGCTAGCTTTGATACAAATGGAAAGCAAGGTTGGAGACATTGACAATAATGTTAGTACTGCAACACGCCTAATAGACGATGCCGCAGCTGCCGGAGCCAAAATCATCTTACTGCCGGAATATTGGAGTACTGGATTTTTCCCAGCTTCACGCGACTACAAAATGTATGACCTTGCAGCGCCAGACAATGGCACAGCTATGACAGCTATTAAAGAGAAATCATTGGAGCACCGTATCCACATTGTCGCGACAATATTCGAAAGGGATGGTAGCGATCTATATTATGACACCTCGATTCTAGTAGGGCCAGACGGAAAGATAATCGGTAAGTATCGCAAAACACATATTGGGGGTGAAAGACACGTAGTGATAGATGGTGAACTTGTCACAGACCTAGGCATTGAATCTATATACTTCCGAACTGGGTCTCGATATCCAGTATTCGATATCAATGGCTGGAAAGTTGGTATCATATTGTGTTACGACACATATTTTCCAGAATCAACACGTTGTTTAGCCTTAGCAGGCGCAGAAGTCATACTTGCACCATTTGGAATTTCGGATACAAAAAAAACAATATGGAAAGAACTTTTAGCAACCAGAGCATTTGAGAACATGGCGTATATCGCAGCAGCTAACAACATTGGCTATGTCCCTACTCCCGACATAAAGATGGTCATGGGCGGACGTAGCATAGCATTTGACCCTCTCGGAGAATTGATAACAGAAGCAAGCTATGACCAGGAAGAGATATTGTATGTAGATCTAGATCATGATCACATTCTTTATGCACGACGCTTACATATGATGTTCCGTGATCGCCGTCCTGAAACATATGGGGTAATAAGTACGCCTACAGATGAAATAGACCGATAGATATAGACTATTCGCACTAATATAACAATCACTAGTTTGTGTATCGAGATCTAACCTAAATACACACCTACATATCATGGGAGTCTAGTATGCTAACAAAAGTAGATCATATAGCATTTGTAGTCAAGAATCTTGACCGAGAGATCGAATTTTATCGTGATATCCTAGGTTTAGAATTCATCCTGAGACGTATTTGGGATGAAGATTACGTTCGGCAAATGGTCGGGATTCCAGAAGCCGTCCTTGATATAGCACTATTCAAACTACCAGGCGAAGACGGCTCACCACTATCTAAAGATGGATCATTGACCCCTGGGAAAGGCGATGCCATGCTAGAACTAATAGAATATATAAAACCCAAAGGTGCTACCACCGACGAGCGTCCCAACACTCCCGGCAACGCCCACATCGCATTCCTTGTTACAGACATAGACAGTGTCATAGATAGATTACGTAAAGCTAATGCAGTTTTTATATCTGAGCCACTACAAGCCAGTGCGGGTCCAAACAAAGGCCGAAAGGTTGTATATGTGCGTGATCCAGATGGGATTATCATACAACTGATGCAAGGTTAGTCAGAGTCTAAATGTATTCATAAACATCAAACATATACTGTGCGGCCATGAAAATAGGAATAGATAGTTACACATACCACCGCTATTTTGGAGAATTACGCCCTGGCGAAACAAAGGTAGAACAGGAATGGACAACTTGGGACTTTCTTGACAGAGTAGCTGAGTTGAAAGTAGACGGCGTCGCGCTTCAAACATGTTTCCTAAATTTAGATGATCCTATCTTTCGTAGAAATCTACGCCACCGCTTGGATGATCTAAATATTGAACTGGTAATCTCTTGGGGTCATCCATACGGCCTCGAAATGGGGCAATCGAAGGATGCTATCAACGATCTAATCCGCACCTTATCCTACGCTCAGGAGCTCAGACCACAAACCATCCGCATTGTCATTGGACATCAACGTTATTGGAAACAGGAACCAGAGCCAGAGATTATCAACCGACTCACGCCAATCATAAGTAATATTGCATCTATTGCGAACAAACAAGGTTTAGCAATAGCAATTGAAAATCACTGCGAAATGACAATTTATAGTTTCATACAATTAATAGAAACTCTACAAATCCCAAACGTGGGTGTGACGTTAGATACAGCGAACATAATTCGGGTTGGTGCAGATTTGATCAACAGTTGCAAAGTACTGGCACCCAAATCACAATTGGTACACATGAAAGATCTAATTTTGCACGAAGCTAGTTTAGGGAATCCCAGTGGTTGGTGGCCCTGTGCACCTCTCGGCGAAGGTGATCTTGATCTAGATGGTGTACTCAAAATACTCAACTCATATGGGTACGACGGTCTGATATGCATTGAAATGGGTGACATGCATCCTGACTACAATAATGAAGATAGAGCTGCTCAAGATAGCGTAAATTACCTGCGAAAATACATGAGCAGGCAGTTTGATAACTCAATATAATTTTGAATAGTCAAAACGTTTGGAACAATCCTAAGTTGCATTTATCACAATAAGTCGGGTGCATATGCTGCTTGCTTAGAGAAAAGTATAATACTACATAACTATATCGGCTAATATATGGCAACTAACCAACAGAAATAATTGTCAACAAATAGATATACCACAAGGAGGATAAAGACATGAGTTCAATGAAATTGTCAGGAGCGGCCTGGTCCTGGGTGGGAACCACACTAGATGAGTCAGCACAGATATGGCGTACACTTGGAATAAATGCTATGGATCTAATTGCTTTTCCTGCAGCCGGTGGAGGTCTTACCACAATCGATGATGACCCATTAGGTACAGCAAAAACTGTTCAAGAGGTTGATATTGAGCTTGCAAATTTATTATATATTTTCGGAGCGGACTTTGAGGATCGGGCAGTAAATTCGCCCGACGATGCTGTACGCGCAAGTAATCGCAACACAATGCAAAATGTCGCTGAGTTTTGTGCTGCTGCTAATATACCTTCCGTTATCATCCTGCCCGGAATAGATCGAGACGGAGTGGCACATGAGGACTCCTTAGAACTTGCGGCTGAAGGTTTGCTTGAACTAACTGCAATAGGAAATCAAGCTGGAGTCAAAGTTCTTTTCGAACCACACCTATTATCTGTACTTGAATCTCCACACGAATGTTTAGAATTTCTTCAGAAATACTCCGATCTAGGTATTGTGCTTGACCATTCCCATTTCGTAGCTAACGGGTACGGACATGAGGACATAGACCCGCTAATTCCCTACTCAGGGCATATTCATCTACGTCAAGGTAAGTCAGTCCCGCCCAATCAAGAATACACTGGAGAACTTCAATGCATATGGGACGAAGGTGAAATCGATTGCCCGTTGATTATGCGCCAGCTCAAAGACCAAAACTATGATGGGTATATTTGCTTCGAATATGAGATGGATCCATGGCTAGCCTTAGTTGATGTCATGACCGAAACCATAAAAATGCGAGATGTAATATTTGCCGAATTGAACTAAGGAGGAACTATTATGTCAACCAAAACCTCTATAGCAAGAACAGCAGTAATTGGTACAGGATGGTGGTCCACAGTTGCTCACATACCTACGTTACAAAAGCATCCGCAAGCAGAGTTAGTCAGTATTGCAGATGTAAGACCAGACGTGCTTGAAACTGCTGCTAAGCACTACAACATCACAAATACATATACTGATTTCCTCGACATGATTTCAACCGAACACCTAGACGGTGTAACAATCGCCGTCTGGCACGCTGCCCACTATGAGGTTGCAAAAGCCTGTCTAGAGAAAGGGCTACATATGGTTCTAGAAAAGCCCATGGTATTACAAGCAACCCATGCCAAGGAATTGGTGGAAATAGCAACACAAAACAATCTAGAGATAATAATGAGCTACCCATGGAATTTCATGCCACAAACAGTACGTGCTCGCGAAGTGATCAAATCTGGAGTGCTAGGTGAAATCCACTATATATCTAACACATTTGCATCAGAACCGCTATACCTCTATCGAGGTGACGATCGTGCTGATGAAGTGCCAGGAATGTATCCTGTGATTGGTCCAGGAGATGTCTATAGTGATCCAGTGAGATCAGGAGGAGGTCAGGGACATTTGCAAGTAACACACTCGGCCGCACTCATGTTTTTCCTTACTGATCTAAAACCAGTATCCGTAATTGCCGCAATGGACAATTTAGATGTTAAAGTTGACGTTGTAAATTCAATGATAGTCAAAATGGACAATGGATCGCTAGCAACTGTTGGAAGCACAGGCGGAGTGGTAGGAGGAGATGGTAAACTTGATATTCAAATTTACTGTGAAAATGGCTTTATCGATCTGGACTATATTGCCTCAACTGGCACTATCCATTACAAGGACAGAGACGTAGAGGACATCAGTCCCGATCTCGACGAACTAAACCGCAGTGTCGCACCTGAAATAGCAGACTCTCCTGGAGCTGGCGCAGCATATCCAGCCCATTTACCCGCAGTAAACCTAATTGAAATAATTAACAATGGTGCTAAAAATCGTTCGCCTGGTGAGTATGGATGGCGCACCGTAGAAATGCTAGATGCTGCCTATAGATCCGTAGCGGACCAAGGCAAAGAAATTTCTATAAGTTCATTGTACGAATAAATACGAATAGCTCATGCGATTGCCCTGTACTGACATCACAACAGGGCAATCTCCAATTTTAATATCAAAATAAAACTATATAGGATTTGTTCTTAGATCATGCTGATGTGATTAGCTATTTATAACCACCAGTACGAATACTATCAAGGGCCACAGCAAACATCAAAACTATACCCCGTAAGACCACCTGCCAATACGGAGCCACATTCATTAATATCAGTCCATTGCGCATATTTCCCAAAATCAACATACCCAGTACGGTACCTACGATTCCACCAGTACCACCCGAGAGACTAATACCGCCGAGTATAATTGCAGTTAGGATATCTAATTCAGCTCCCATAGCAGCCGTAGGTTTGGCTGTAGCTGACATAGCAAATAACATAATACCACCCAGAGCAGAAGTAGCACCGCATATTACATATAGCCACATCCTCCACCAATCAACGCGAACACCAGAAACCCGACAAGCATCGGGATTGCTTCCTATAGCATAACAATAGTGGCCCAATATAGTATAACGAAGCACTAAAAACACGATAACCACTACTAAGGCAAACCAAAACAGAGGGGCTGGTAGACCTAAAATAGCTCCCCTTCCCATAAAACCAAAATCAGCAACTGACGGATGCACTGACTTGCCACCGCTTATTACATATCCTAGTCCCCTTATAGCAGACATAGTAGCCAATGTTGTGATAATTGGATTAATACGAAGTCGCGTAACAAAAAATCCATTGACAGCACCTATGGCGCACCCACTGACAATTCCCAACACTATAGTTACTACTTCAGGGAACCCAGCAGCAGCAAGTGATGCTGTTACCATTCCAGTCGCTGCCATAGTAGCTGCAATTGATATGTCCAAACCTCCAGAAATCATGACCATAGTAAGGCCTGCAGCGACAGTGCCTCTTATAGCGACTGCATTACCAATGTTAAGGAAATTCCTAACGGACAAATAGTAAGGCGACTGTGTAGCAAAATAAGTACCCATAGCAATTAGTGCGATGAACAAGCCCACATTATTAAACGATGGAGAGGTGATGCGTAGCTTAATACTTTCCCAATCTAATCTTGCAATCAGTTTTTCATTCATGATAATATTTCTTGTATGATCAGTATTATTAACATTTGACTATGTCCAGGTAACTCCAAACAAGTAACTTATAAATTAACCCAACTCACCATCAATCGCGCCAGTTATAAGACCAACAATTTCCTCTGGACTAGTATTACTCTTAATCCGCTCCGCAACTTTCTTTCCATGCCTCAACACCACAACACGGTCGACTACTTCAAAAACATGGGACATATTATGTGAAATCAGCAGCACGCCTGCTCCACTCTGTTTAAGGTCACTCAACAAACTAAGCACCATTGCTGACTGCTCAACACCTAGAGCCGCAGTTGGCTCATCCATTATAAACAGT
>MDTC01011682.1_pt1 | contig 14683 bp, 9 predicted proteins | sample 811181 | NCBI WGS metagenome assembly MDTC01 (sample SAMN05326644, study PRJNA326480) | marine metagenome | isolation source: seawater | place: Pacific Ocean: North | collected 2011 | reverse complement strand
TTCTTGAGTAGTACCAATAAGGGAGGGTTCGTGTGCCACCATAGCCCGAAGGTGACGCCTCGCGCCGCGGCTTATCAGCATAGTGAGCTTTTTGACCTCGCGGCGTTTTTTTACATCAGGAAACCGGGCCTTCAAAGCATTGCGCACAAGAATCTGGTAATTTGCACGGGCGATGATTTCGGAGCTATTAGTCCTCTTGGGGTCTATAACATCCTGGGAAAAAAAGACGGGAAGGCGAATCTGGGCCTGAAAGAAAGCGCTATATCCCTTAGAGAGCATGCTGGAAAGCAAAATAATAAGAAATACCAGTGCGGTAACGATGGCGACAACACCATAGGCGCGGAACCGCTTCTCTACAGCATGTCGGCGGTGCAGCGATGCCGCGGTCAGTTTTGATGTTGACATGTGTGAAACAGTCATGAATTCACGCGCCTTTCGGAGAAGTTTTGCAATATGTTTTTCATGCTGGACTTAATCGTACTGTTCTCTGAATTTCTGAACTACCCGTAGTGCGACCAAGTTAAGGACTAGCGTCACGGCGAACAGAACCAGCCCCAACGCAAAAGCGGCCAGTGTCTTAGCGCTGTCGAATTCCTGGTCTCCCACCAGCAGGGTGACGATCTGAACCGTCACTGTGGTCACGGACTCCAGTGGGTTGGCTGTCAGTTTGGCGGCAAGCCCCGCAGCCATGACCACGATCATGGTCTCGCCGATGGCGCGTGAGACACCAAGAAGACAGGCACTGATAACGCCCGGCAGGGCAGCAGGAAGAACCACGCGGCGCACGGTTTCTGAGCGCGTCGCACCCAAGGCTAGGGAGCCGTCGCGTAGGGATTGGGGTACGGCAGCGATAATGTCGTCGGACAATGACGAAATAAAAGGAATGATCATGATCCCCATGACCCCGCCGGCTGCTAGGGCGCTTTCGGAAGACACTTCCAGCCCCGTGGCCATACCCACATCGCGCAGGAACGGCCCCACGGTCAGCGCTGCGAAAAAGCCATAAACCACAGTGGGGATTCCAGCCAGAACTTCCAGCATCGGCTTAGCAATATTACGTATCTTCGGGGAGGCGTAATCGGCCATGTATATGGCCGACATAAGGCCTATAGGTACGGCTACTGCCATAGCGATGAACGTCACCAAAAGAGTTCCAGTAAACAGGGGAATGGCACCGAATTCCCCGGAGCTACCAACTTGGTCAGTGCGGATGGAGGTCTGAGGGCTCCAGCTCAGACCGAACAGGAAGTCCCAGAAAGGGGTAAGCTGGAAGAAGCGGATGGTTTCAAAAAGAAGTGAAAGGATAATACCAATAGTAGTAAGAACGGCGATGGTAGCGCTGGCCACGAATAGCCACCGCAGGACTTTTTCCACCTGATTGCGGGCGCGCAGACCGGGCGTGATCTGACGCAATCCCCATGCTAAGCCCGCTGCTACCAGGCTCGCCATGGCGGCGGCCAGACCAGCAAAGCTGGTTTTTTTCAGGGCATTGTAATGATCCGCAGCTTCCTGCAAGGCAGGTGTGGCCTCGCCGGGCACGGTGTGGCCGGCAGCTAAGCTTTGCACCAAGTTAAGGATCAAATCAGAAGAGCCGGCCCATTTATCAGGAAGGACCGCGGACATCTGATTAATGACTAAGACGTCAATAAGATAAGGTTCGGCAAGAACCCACAGCAAGAACAGCCCAAAAGAGGGAAGGCCGCACCACAGGGCCAGATACCATCCGTAATAGTCAGGCAGGGAATGCAGGTTCCTCGCCCTCCCAGAAACACTTGACAGAGCGCGGCTGCGGCCGAAGAAGAAGCCAATGCCAGTAAGAACTACAAGCGTGACGGCAAGAACAAAAAACTGCATATTTCCTCAATCAGTTTTTGGTAGGATAAGACTCCTACATAGAAAGCTTTTCTATCTGTTGTTTCCTTTCGTCCTCGTCTAAGGGGATCAGCCCCTTATCGATAAGGTAGCCGTCTTTGCCCATGGCGTTGTCACTGGTGAACTCGGAGACGAAAGCCTCTATGCCGGGAATGATGTCCATATGGGCGTTCTTAACATAGAAATAGAGCGATCGCGCCACGGGATATTTGCCATCGGCGATATTCTCGAACTCAGGTGACACATCGTTCACCAATGAACCTTGGACTTTGTCCTGATTCTGGTCGAGGAAGCTGAAGCCGAAGACCCCAAAGGCATTGGTGTCGGCCTCCAGCTTCCGGATAATGAGATTGTCATTCTCTCCAGCCTCCACATAGGCGCCATCCTCGCGGATGGAATGACACACAACCTTGTAGGTGTTCTTGTCACTATTTTTCATGGCCTTGAGATCAGAAAACGTCTTGCATCCGCCTTCTAGGGCCAGTTCAGCGAAGGCATCACGGCTGCCCGAGGTGGGTGGCGGGCCCAGCACCTTGATCTTTATCTTGGGAAGGGTGGAATCAATATCGCTCCATTTCTCGTAGGGATTAGGTTGTAACGTAGCCCCGGTCTCGTTGGCGGGAACCTGTTTGGCCAATCCCAGAAAGATATGGCGCAGGCTAAAGGATGTTCTGGGGACCTTAAGAGAATTAGCCAGCACGATTCCGTCGAAACCGATCTTGACCTCGGTGATGTCAGTAACGCCATTTCTGACGCATTTTTCCACCTCAGATTTTTTAATGCGGCGCGAGGCGTTGGTTACGTCAGGATGCCTGGTACCGACTCCAGCGCAGAACAGTTTCATGCCGCCGCCGGTGCCGGTGCTTTCCACAACGGGGGTGCGAAACGGGGTGGTGATGCCGAATTCTTCGGCCACGGCCGTGGTGAAGGGGAAAATCGTGGACGATCCGACAATGCGGATTTGGTCACGCGCCTGTGCCGGTATGGCTATAAACCCGGCCAGCGCGGCAATAAGAATGAAAGCTCTTTTCATGACGGCTATCACACTTAGTTAGAAGTCTGAACAACAAAGGACTTCATGTTCATGTTGCCGTATGCGGAAAGGAAATCCTAGTCTTGTTCGTAGCCTTAACTTTTTCCTCATGCTAATTTCAGCTATGCCATCCCCCTACCAAACTTTCCCCACCCTGCCCGCCAGCGAACCGGGTCATGAGTGAATTAACGCCAGAGACTTCCTCAAAGAACCCACCTGCAACTTCAGTCCAGGGGGTCAAGACTCCTTCCACGGGGGCGAAGAAAAGTAGAAAAACAGGGGGTGAATTGCCCTTGGGAAAGTCCGAAAAAAGCAAGGGACGAAAGGGTCAGGTGGCCGCAACACCCATGATGGAGCAATATCTCCACATCAAGCAGTCCCATCCCGGATGTTTGTTGTTCTACCGCATGGGGGATTTCTACGAGCTCTTTTTCGATGACGCGGTGGCCGCGGCGGCGGCCCTGGACATCACCCTGACCAGGCGCGGCAAGCACGAGGGTGAGAATATTCCTATGTGCGGCGTGCCGGTGCACAGCCACGAATCCTATCTAGCCAAGCTGATACGCAAGGGGTTTAAGGTGGCGGTGGCCGAACAGACCGAAGACCCAGCAGAAGCCAGAAAACGTGGCGGTAAGGCGCTGGTGCAGCGTGATGTGGTGCGTGTGGTAACGGCGGGTACCCTTACCGAAGACACTCTGCTTGATGCCCGATCCCATAATTACCTTGCGGCGTTAGTCGAGATTAAAGACGAGGTGGCCATCGCATGGCTTGATATCTCCACTGGCGATTTCCGGGTTCAGGATTTAGCACGAGCCGAGTTCGGGGTGGTTCTGACGCGGCTCGAACCGAAAGAATTACTGGTTTCCGGACGGCTTCTCGACGTCCCCGAATTCCGTGAACTCTTCGATGGGTGGAAGGAGGTATTGACCCCTCTGGCTGACAGCTGTTTCGACAGCATCGGGGCGAAGCGCCGCTTGAAAGATCTCTACGGGGTCAAGACACTGGATGCCTTCGGGGCCTTTTCTCGGGCCGGGGTGTCGGCAGCTGGCGCGGTTGTGGACTACGTGGAACTAACTCAGAAGGGGCGTTTGCCCCGTCTTGCCCCGCCGCGACCCTTCACCCGTGGGTCCGTACTGGAAATTGACTCCGCCACCACGCACAACCTGGAACTCTTCCGGTCCCTATCCGGGGCTAGAGATGGCAGTCTCCTGCGTACCATCGACGTCACTCTAACTGGGGCTGGCGCGCGCCTCCTCGCCACACATCTCGCAGCCCCAATGACGGAGGTAGCGGCTATAGCTCGGCGTCTCGATATGGTGGACTTTTTCGTTGGCGACGGTGATCTGCGGGGACATGTTAGGGAGGTTCTGCGGCGTTGTCCGGATGTGGAACGGGCGCTCTCGCGGCTGACATTAGGGCGTGGTGGGCCTCGTGATTTGGCTGCTATCCGTGAGGCTCTGGAGGCGGCGCGAAAACTCCATGATTTGCTCACTGAGGCTGCCATCAGCGCGCCGGAGGGAATCGCGAATATGGCGGCCGGTCTTGCGCCAGGCGGTGGCGGTCATGACGTGCTCATCGAGAAACTGTCGCAGGCACTGGCGGAGGAATTACCACCGAGGGTGTGCGACGGCAGTTTTATCGCGCCGGGATATGCCTCCGAACTGGACGAACTGCTCACTCTGCGTGACGAATCTAAGCACCTTATCGCCGCACTCCAAGGACGCTATACCAACGAAACGGGTATCGCCTCGCTAAAGATTAGGCATAACAACGTCCTGGGCTATTTCGTGGAGGTGACAGCGACCCATGTGGGGGCAATACCTGACGACCCCGAAAGCCCCTTTATCCACCGCCAGACCATGGCCTCGGCCACCCGCTATACTACTACCGAACTAGCCGATCTCGAGAGCCGTATCACCAACGCTGCCGACAAGGCCCTGGCGCTGGAGATCCAGCTCTTCGAAGACTTGGTGAGCGAGGTGACAGGCTGTGCCGAGCTTATCGCCTGTGCAGCAGCGGCGTTGGCTGGCCTCGATGTGGCTGCAGCCAACGGCGAACTGGCGGTAATCAGGCGTTATTGTCGGCCCCGGGTGGATGATAGTTTTGATTTCGAAATAAAATCAGGACGTCATCCGGTAGTGGAAGTAGCACTGGAAGTAGACAACGCCACGCCTTTTATCTCCAATGACTGCGATTTGGCGCAGGCGCAACGCCTGTGGCTTCTGACCGGCCCTAATATGGCAGGGAAAAGCACGTTTTTGCGTCAGAATGCGCTCATAGCTATTATGGCCCATGCAGGACTCTTCGTGCCGGCGGAAAGCGCCCGCATTGGCGTGGTGGACCGTCTCTTCTCGCGAGTGGGGGCGGCAGACGATTTAGCGCGGGGGCGTTCCACCTTTATGGTGGAGATGGTGGAAACAGCGGCCATTCTTCACCGCGCTGGGCCGCGCAGCCTGGTGATCTTGGATGAAATCGGCCGTGGCACCGCTACCTATGACGGCCTGTCTATTGCTTGGGCCTGTGTGGAGCATCTCCACGATGTAAACGGTGCGCGCTCTCTCTTCGCTACCCATTATCACGAACTTACCGCGCTGGCAGCGTCACTAACGGCGCTTTCTCTACATACCATGCGGGTCAAGGACTGGCAGGGTGATGTGGTATTCCTGCACGAAGTTACACCAGGGGTGGCGGAAGGTTCCTACGGCGTTCATGTGGCAAAGCTGGCAGGGTTGCCGCCGGTTGTCGTTGCCCGCGCTCGCCGGGTGCTCGACTCTCTCGAACAGGGGAAACAAAGCGAGGCGCTGAACCGGCTTGCCGATGATCTGCCTCTGTTCTCGGCGGCACCGGCGGCACCGGCGTCCTCTGAGGCCGCCCTCCCGTTTGCGCCTTCAGCGGTGGAAGTAGCGCTGGAGGAGATTAATCCCGACCACCTTTCGCCCAAGGAAGCCATGGAGCTTCTCTACCACCTAAAGGAACTGATAGCGGAGAAGCCGTAGTCCAGAATCCCTTAAGGCGGGTATTTCCTCGCTATTCCCTATCCCCGATTTCCGGGTCGGGGGCCCCGCGTTCGGTGCACCAGCCGGTGATGAGGTGGGCCGGGGTAACATCGAAGTAGATATTGCTGACGCTAACACCAGGCCATGGCGATGTGCCTAGTTCGGCCGGGCTCATTTCCTCCAGCGCGGGCGGTTCTTTCTGCGGCCATAGCTTGCAACTCTCGCAGCAGACGTAAAACGGCACCTCCTCGGCATGAGCGGCCATGGCCAACAGCAGGGTTCCCGCTTTGTTGATGGCGCTGCCGTCTGCCAGCAGAGTGTCGGCGCCGACGATGGCTATGTCGGCGTGAGCTGCGAACAGACCCACCTGGGCATCAGTGATATAAGTGGCGGGGATATCCCATTGGCTCAGGCGTTCGGCTAGGTCGGCGCCTTCGCACAGGGGCCGAGATTCCGGCACGATGGCTTGTACGCCGCGGTTTTTTAAAAGATGGAATACTTCCAGAACTGTGGAACTGAAGCTGTGGGTAATTATGGTCTTGTTATTTCCCACCAGGGCGCTGGTCAGGGCTGCGGCCTCAAAACTTGCTCTGGTTGACTGTTCGGCGAGATTGAGGGCAGTTTCTGCCGCCTTAACCCGGGCTTCTTCCACATCATCGGGCAGCACCTCTAGGCTTTCCTTCCATTCCTCCATCAGGTTTTTTAGAATCGACATACTGGGCCTTGCGGCGGCTAGGGCTTTAGCGCATTCGGCTAAATAGTGCCGCAATTCAATGGTTTTCTGAGCCCCGGCGGATTGGGCGCACTGGGCCGCCACCTCAAGGCCTAGCCGCGCCAGTTCACTAGCACCGCTGTGCCGGTCTTCGATCAGTCCTTCTAGCCGACGCTGGAATTTCTTATCGTTCATTTTCCTTGCCGCGTTCTGCGCCACAGCAACACTATACGTATTATATCGACGCTGCATATTAAGGAGGCTTGCATTCCGGCAAGATCAGGGGGCATTTGGCACCTATGGGCATGCGTTCCGCAAAACAAGCACTGGACAAGACATCAAGCGGAAAGAAACCGATCTACGCTGAATCCAAGGCGTTGCTGGACGGCACCAAGGCTGGGGCACAGACCGGACTCTGCAACGTGTTCCGGCAACGCGAGATTTTTGACCACCGTAAGGTGGCGATGTTTCTTTCCGGTCTTAGGGAGGCAGAAGATCTCTCCGATGCCGTTATTCGCACCCGCCTTCTCGACCATCTCAAGAAAGTACTGGCTGAGGGCACAGAGGCCGTACGCCGTCGTTTTGCCGATGGCGCGGACGGACTGGAAACGGTTCACGCCCAGACCTTTCTCATGGACCAGATTATCCGTGTCCTTCTGGAATTTGTGGAGAAAAACCTTTTTCCCCTGGACCCTTCGGATGCGGAAGAATATTTGACAGTAGTAGCCGTGGGCGGATATGGCCGTGCCGAGTTGGCACCATTTTCCGATCTTGACCTGTTGTTTCTATTGCCTGAGTCCAAAACGCCGCACCGGGAACAGGTGGTAGAGTTCATCCTTTATATCCTGTGGGATTTAGGGCTAAAGGTGGGGCACGCCACGCGCTCGTTAGCCCAATGCTTGAAAAAGGCAAAAGAAGATCTTGTAATTCGCACTACCCTTGTGGAATCACGTTTTCTTGCTGGTGACATGCGACTTTACAATACCCTGTGCCAGCGCTTCCAGGCCGAGGTGGTCCACGGCTCGGAGGCGGCCTATATCGAAGCCAAACTGACCGAGCGAAATTCACGCCATATCATGGTGGGCGATACCCGCTATGTGCTGGAACCCAACATCAAGGAAGGAAAAGGCGGCCTGCGCGACCTTCACACCCTGTTCTGGATCGCTAAATATATTTTTGCAGTGAATAACGTGGATGAGTTGGTGGCGCGCAGGGTGCTGACCGGCTCGGAAACTAACCTTTTTGCCAAAGCGCTAAACTTTCTTCTCACCCTACGTTGCCATCTTCACTACATTTCGGGCCGCGCAGAGGAGCGTCTCACCTTCGACCTGCAGTCAGAAATCGGCCGCCTTATGGGCTATACAGACCATGCCGGAAGCTTGGGTGTCGAGCGGTTCATGAAACACTATTTTCTGGTAGCCAAGGACGTGGGTGACTTGACCCGTATCTTCTGTGCCGCGCTTGAGGCAGAACGCCAAAGTACCCTAAGGCCCACCTGGTGGCGGTTTCCCCTGCGCGGCAAGATGCCAGAGGGATTTAAGCTCGAGGGCTCATGGCTCACGGTGGATAAGAGCGACGTGTTCGTCCAGGACCCGGTGAATCTGATCCGTCTCTTTCACCTTGCCCAACAATTCAAAATAGATGTTCACCCCGTCGCCCTACGCAAAGTTACGCGCAAACTCGGTCTGATAGATTCAAAACTGCGCGAAAGTTTACAAGCCAATACACTGTTTGTAGAAATCCTAACCTCGAAAAATACGCCTGATATCGCGTTGACCCGCTTGAACGAGGCCGGTGTCATGGGCCGTTTTGTCCCGGACTTCGGGCGTGTAGTGGCGCAGATGCAGCATGACCTCTACCATGTTTATACGGTGGATGAGCATTCTATCCGCGCTATCGGTATTCTCAGCCGTATCGAAATGGGGGAGTTGAAGGAAGACCATCCTCTGTTGACAAAAATATTTCCTAAGATTGGTTCGCGTCGTGCCCTTTATTTGGCGGTGCTGCTGCACGACATCGCCAAGGGACGTGGCGGCGATCACAGCATCCTTGGAGCCAAGATTACCGAAAAACTTGGATTACGTTTTGGGTTCGACGCGGCGGAGACAGAAACCGCTTCTTGGCTCGTTCGTCACCACTTGTTGATGAGCCATACGGCATTCCGTCGGGATATCAATGAGACCAGGACGGTGAACGATTTCGTAGAAGTGGTGCAGTCTCCGGAACGGTTACGCCTTCTCCTGATTCTTACTGTGGTAGATATCCGCGCGATGGGCCCCACGGTGTGGAACGGGTGGAAGGCGGCGTTACTGCAGGAACTCTACTACAGCGCCGAAGAAGTTCTGTCGGGAGATTTCTCCTTGGTACAGCGTGAGGATCGAATCGTCGCGGCCAAGGGGGCGTTGCGCCGCGCTCTGCCGAAATGGAGTAAGGAGCATTTCGCCGACTTCGAAAAGCTAGGATATCCCGCCTACTGGCTGTCCCAAGACATCACCAGCCATGTGCGTCAGGCAGAGATAGTGCGCGCTGGTGCGGATGCAGATCGCCCGCTGGCTATAGACTGCCGTGTGGACCGTTCTCGCGACGTAACTGAAGTCACCATTTACACCTCGGACCATCCTGGATTGTTTTCGGGCATTGCCGGGGCCATCGCGCTGGCCGGCGGTAATATTGTCGACGCCCGCATATTTACGTTGACCAACGGCATGGCCATGGATGCGTTTTCGGTGCGGGAAGTGGGTGATTGGATCCAGGGATCGGGGGGTCGTATCTTAGACGACGAGAACAAGCTCAAAGAACTAGAACGGCTTATCGAGGCCACGCTCACCGGCACTGTGCGGCCTCGTGAAAAACTGGCGAAACGTTCCCACGCCCTGCCTTATCACGCCCACGTCTTTACCGTGCCGTCACGGGTGCATATGGACAACACTATCAGTGCTACCAACACGGTGATCGAAATCAATGGACGCGACCGTCCAGGTCTGCTGTTCGAGGTAACACAGACACTCACCGATTGTGGCTTGCAAATTTCTACCGCCAAGATCGCTACCTATGGCGAACGGGTGGTGGACGTTTTCTACGCAAGGGACATTTTCGGACTTAAGGTAGAGAACAAAGCCAAACTCGAACGGGTCAGAGAATCTCTTCTACATGTTCTGGAGCCCCCTAAAGAGGTTCACGAGAATCGGCTACGGGATAGAGAGGAAGCGCCGGATAAAGTCAAGCGTCGCCGTGAGCACAAGTCCCGGGTAAAGGCACATTTGGTACGCAAGCCCACCGCCGGCTGAATGGCGCGCGTGCTCTTTCCCGCTTCCACCACTTCGTAAAATCCGCTAGACCGGCTCCATGGCATTTTTGCGCAACATCGCTACGGTAGGGGGGCTCACCCTTGTTAGTCGTGCTCTGGGGTTTTTGCGTGACATTCTGATTGCCGCCTTTCTCGGTGCTGGACCCATAGCCGATGCTTTCTTCGTTGCCTTCAAGCTGCCTAACTTTTTCCGTCGCCTGTTCGCCGAAGGAGCATTTTCCGCTGCTTTTATCCCTATCTTTTCTGGGGAACTGACGCGACATGGCCGCGATCGCGCGGTTGCCTTCGCGGCCCAGGCGGCGTCTGTGCTGTTGTGGGCTCTGCTGGCTCTGGTGTTGTTTTTCGAAATCACCATGCCATGGTTCATGCATGTTTTAGCGCCGGGGTTTGCCGAGGACCCGGAAAAATTCAACTTGGCGGTGGATCTTTCACGGATCACCTTTCCCTACATCCTGTTTATTTCTCTGGTCTCGCTGCTAGGCGGCGTACTCAATACCCTGGACCGCTTTGCGGCTATGGCGGCGACGCCAATTCTACTCAATCTGTGTCTGATTGCGGCCTTGGTGGTCTTCGCGCGAGCGGCGATGACACCGGGTCATGCCTTGGCTTGGGGTGTGGCTGCCGCTGGTGTGGTGCAGCTGGTTTGGCTCATGGTGGCCCTGAAACGTGAAAACATAATATTGCATTTACCCCATCCCAGGCTGTCGCCGAATATCAAGCGCCTTCTGAAATTGTTTGTCCCCGTGGCCCTGGGTGCGGGAGTCTATCAGGTCAATCTGGTGATCGATGTGATTATTGCTTCACTACTACCCACCGGGGCCATCTCCTTTCTCTATTACGCTGACAGGGTGAACCAGTTGCCACTTGGTGTGGTCGGGGTGGCGGTAGGTACGGCGCTGCTGCCTCTGTTGTCGCGCCAAGTCAAAAACGACGAGAGCGAAGCAGCACTGGAAAGCCAGAATCGGGCTATCGAGTATGCGTTGTTTCTCGCTCTTCCGGCCGCCGCTGCCCTGATGGCTCTTTCCACTCCGGTGGTGACAGTGCTTTTCGAACGTGGCGCATTTTCTCCCGCCGATGCCCGAGCCACGGCCCAGGCCTTGACGGCTTTTGCCACGGGCCTGCCGGCTTATGTTCTAGTCAAGGTGCTAGCGCCCGGCTATTTCTCACGCGAAGATACCGCCACACCTATCAAGATCGGTGTCGCCGCTATGGTGTTGAATGTGGTTCTTAACTTGATCCTAATGACATTCTTGGCCCATGTGGGGCTGGCCCTAGCCACCTCCATATCGGCTTGGTTCAACGCCACACTTCTTGCCCAGGGGCTAAAAAAACGTGGCCATCTGGCTCTGAATTCACGTCTACGCCGCCGCGTGGCATTAATGCTGCTGAGTTCAGCGGGATTAGCGGTTGCCTTGGTCTTCCTCGCAGATGGCTTGGCCGGCCCTTTGGCGGGGTCACAAACCATGCGCTTTGCTGCGCTGGCAGCGTTGGTGGTGGTGGGTATGGTTCTCTATGGAGGTCTAGCGCAGGTCACGGGCGTGACGCGGGTGCATGTGCTGTGGCGTTCGCGCGGGCTGAATCTGGAGTGATGCCCTTGACCACCCGCCATGCAAGCGGCGATAACGGACCCGTTTTTTACTATACCTGTCCGTTATCCAGCGAAGTTTCATTTTTATGAGCCGTATTTTTTCGGGCGTGCAGCCCACTGGGAACCTCCATCTCGGCAACTATCTAGGCGCCATCCGCAACTGGGTGGGCCTGCAGGAAAACTTCGAGTGCATTTTCTGCATCGTCGATCTTCATGCCATTACTTTACCCCAAGACCCCGAGGAACTCCGCGCCCATACCCGCGAAGTGACGGCAGTCTATATCGCCGCCGGCATAGATCCCGAAAAATGTATTATCTTCAATCAGAGTATGGTGCCCGAACACAGCGAACTGACCTGGATGCTGTCCTGTATTACACCGCTAGGCTGGCTCAACCGCATGACCCAGTTCAAGGCAAAGGCAGGCAAGCACCGTGAGAATGCAGGACTGGGTCTCTATGCCTATCCAGTACTCATGGCCGCTGATATTCTTCTCTACCGCGCCACCCACGTGCCGGTGGGAGATGACCAGAAACAGCATCTAGAACTGGCACGTGATATTGCCGGAGCTTTTAACCAGAAGTACGGAGTGGATTATTTCCCGTTGCCCGAGCCGCAGATTTTAGGCGCCGCCACCCGCGTCATGAGCTTACGAGACGGCTCCCACAAGATGAGTAAGTCCGATGATTCTGATTATTCCCGTCTCAATATGACTGATGACGCCGATGCCATCGCCCTCAAAATTCGCAAGGCGCGCACCGACGCTGATCCCCTGCCCGAAACCCCTGACGGACTGGCAAACCGCGCCGAAGCCGCCAATCTTGTGGAAATTTACGCCGCTCTCGCGGAAACAAGTGTGGAGGAGGTGTGTCATAAGTTTGCGGGGAAGATGTTCTCCGAGTTCAAAAGTGAACTATCAGATCTAGCGGTAGCGCGGCTTGGCCCCATCGCGCGGGAGATCGGGGAACTGAAAGCGGATCCCGGCTATGTGGACGGTATCCTGCGCAGCGGAACGAAGCGTGCTGGCGCTATAGCGAAACGGCATCTGCACGAAATACAGGACATCGTCGGCCTTCTGCGTCCATAGTGGTCTCCAGGAGGTGTCTCGACAGTGAGGAACGCGTGACAGCGGGGGTTGATACGGCACCGCCCCACATTCTATGTTCAGGGGTGTCCCAGAGGTTTATCTGCTAGATGTGGGGGGCTATGGGGACCGCCATGGGTTCCGGGCCTGACAGGATGTACCGTCGCCATTGTCTTTGTGCGAGTGCACCGAGCCGCTGCCATTTGTGTCGGGGTTTTCCCTGATGCAGGTCTACCTTCCTATCGCCGAGATTTCCGTCAACGTCTTCTACCTTCTGGGCCTAGGCGGGCTTGTAGGCGCACTCTCGGGTCTGTTCGGTGTCGGTGGCGGATTTCTTATGACGCCGTTCCTTATTTTTACTGGCATCCCCCCGGCCGTGGCCGTGGCCACCGAGGCCAACCAGATTCTTGGCGCTTCCGTCTCAGGGGTTCTCGCCTACTGGCGGCGTAGCAGTGTGGATTTCAAGATGGGTTTCGTTCTGCTGGCCGGGGGCATGGTGGGGTCCAGTTTCGGCGTGTGGCTGTTTTCCATGCTGCGTGGGTTTGGCCAGATTGACCTGGTCATCTCCCTCGCCTATGTGGTGTTTCTGTCAGTGATAGGCGCCCTGATGCTGGCGGAAAGTGGCCGCACTATGCTTCTCCACCGCCGCCGTGAAGCGGCGAAACGCAAGCTTCACAAACATATCTGGCTACACGGCCTGCCGCTGAAGACACGCTTCCGAAAGTCCAAACTTTATATCAGCGCGCTACTACCGTTGGGGGTCGGCTTTTTCGTCGGCCTTCTGGCGGCCATCATGGGCGTGGGCGGGGGGTTCGTCATGGTGCCGGCCATGATCTATCTAATTGGCATGCCTACATCCATGGTAGTAGGCACGTCGCTGTTTCAGATTATTTTTGTCACCGCCAACGTGACTATCCTCCAAGCCTATTACAATCAAACCGTAGACGTTTTTCTGGCACTTCTTCTGCTGATCGGCGGCGTTATCGGCGCCCAGATCGGCACCCGGGCGGGATCGTTCCTGCGTGGGGAACAGTTGCGGGGACTGCTAGCGCTGGTGGTGCTCGGGGTTGGCGCGCGTATGCTTTTCGACTTGGTGGTGACACCTAACGACCTATTTTCCTTGGCTTCTTCGGCCGTTTCCGCGGCGGGGCTATGACCATGATCCAGGCAATTATGAAAAAACGCACCCCAGACACTGGTAATCTTTTGATTCCGTTGCTAGCTGTGGTGTTTCTTCTTGCCGGTCCGGCGGCGGTACGAGCTGAGGCCCTGGTAGCGGATCTATCGTCCCACCTGATCGCCATCACCACCGGGTTTCAGGGCTCCGAATTGCTCCTTTTCGGCGCCATCGATGGTGAGGGCGACGTGGTGGTTCTGGTGCGCGGGCCGGAGGAGCCGCTGAAAGTACGGCGCAAGGACCGAATCGGTGGTGTCTGGATCAACCGCGACGAAGTAACATTCAAAAAGGCACCAGTCTTTTTCCGCATGGCAAGCAGCCGTTCGATGGAGGATTTCGTGCCTTACGCCCTGTTGTCACGCCATCGGATGGGCCTGCGCTTTCTTGAGATTCCGGCGGCAGACGAAACGGTACCGCAGGCGAAAGTGACTTCTTTCCGCACAGCCCTGATACGCACCAAGACTCGTGAGGGGCTTTATACGCTTGGCGAGGGCACGGTGACGTTCCTAGGGGACAGGCTGTTCCGCACCAATGTGGTATTTCCGCCTAACGTCCCCACTGGCACCTACACTATCGAGGTGTTTCTTGTCCGGGACGGCCATGTAGTGGGGGCGCAGACGACACCGCTCATCGTTAGCAAGGTGGGGTTGGGGGCCGAGGTCTTTCTCTTCGCCCACCGCCATGCGGCGCTCTATGGTATTCTGTCCGTGATTCTGGCCATGCTGGCGGGATGGCTAGGCGCGGTGGCGTTCCGAAAGGTATGATCATGGCAAAACAGACGGCAAAGGGACAAGGTCGTATCTTCTTGGTGGTGGTGGACGAGACTGAAGAAATGCGCGCGGCGTTGCGTTTCGCCAGTCTTCGCGCCAAGAGTGCCGGCGGTAAGGTAGCCCTGCTTTATGTGATTGAACCCACG
>MDTC01139935.1_pt1 | contig 14684 bp, 24 predicted proteins | sample 811181 | NCBI WGS metagenome assembly MDTC01 (sample SAMN05326644, study PRJNA326480) | marine metagenome | isolation source: seawater | place: Pacific Ocean: North | collected 2011 | reverse complement strand
ATACTAAGTTTGAGTTAAAAGCATTAGAGCTACTTGGTAAGCATAGTGACATAGGGTTATTCACGCAAAAGTCCGAGATCACAATCAACTATAAGAACCCTGATGATTTGGAAAATGCTATTAAAGAGCGAGTCAAACGCCTACTAAACGCAGATGTGATAGACGTCACTCCACTAAACAGTAACCTCGACGATGAGTTAGGTGTAGCCACTATACAAGAACAGCCAGAAGATGACGACAGCCAAAGAAGCGATTGAGAATATATCCATAAAGGATATTCCGGCGATACTGCCGATGCTCTCGCTACCAGAGCAGGAGAAACTTCTAGCCGAGTTGGAGAAGCTGGAGGAGCTACGGACAAAGCAACAGGCACAGGACAAGTTCATACCGTTCGTTAACAAAGTGTGGCCTACGTTTATAAGTGGGAGGCACCACGCTAAGATGGCATCAGCGTTCGAGAGAGTGGCAGAAGGTAAGACTAAACGTCTGATCATCAACATGCCCCCTCGACACACTAAGTCAGAGTTCGCCTCATACCTGTTACCCGCGTGGTTCCTAGGTAAGTATCCACATAAAAAAGTAATTCAAACGTCTCACACAGCTGAGTTGGCGGTGGGGTTTGGTAGAAAGGTACGTAACCTTGTTGATCAAGAAGTCTATAGCAAACTATTTCCGGGGGTTGGCTTACAATCAGACTCAAAAGCGGCTGGTCGGTGGGCGACTAACAGTGGTGGAGACTATTTTGCTATTGGTGTGGGAGGTGCTGTCACTGGTAAAGGTGCGGATCTCCTCATTATTGATGACCCCCACTCGGAGCAAGAGGCCGCATTAGCCGATATTAACCCAGATGTCTACGATAAGGTGTATGAGTGGTACACATCCGGCCCTCGACAGCGACTACAACCAGGTGGTGCCATCGTCATAGTGATGACAAGGTGGTCAAAACGTGATTTAACGGGGCAAGTTGTCAAGGCAGCGGGGCTAAGAGGCGGTGAAGAGTGGGAAGTGATTGAGTTTCCGGCTATTTTACCCACAGGTAACGCTCTTTGGCCTGAATTTTGGTCAATGGACGAGCTTACTGCCCTAAAAGAGGAGCTTCCTAACCCGAAATGGCAAGCTCAGTACCAACAATCGCCTACATCAGAGGTTTCAGCCATCGTAAAACGTGAATGGTGGCAGACATGGGAAGAAGAAGGGCCACCTTACTGTGATTTTGTACTACAATCGTGGGATACGGCGTTTGAAAAGACAACTAGGTCGGATTATTCGGCGTGTACAACGTGGGGAGTGTTCTACCAAGAAGATCCTGACACAGGAAAGACAGAAACGAATATAATTTTACTTGACGCATTCAGAGATAGGCTGGAGTTTCCAGCGCTTAAACGCAAAGCACTAGAACAGGTTGATGAATTTAATCCTGATTCGATAATTATAGAGAAGAAAGCGTCCGGTGCTCCGCTTATCTATGAAATGCGCGCAATGGGCATACCAGTACAGGAGTTTACCCCTGTAAAAGGTAACGACAAGATCACTAGGCTCAACGCAGTGTCAGATATGTTTGCGTCTGGTAGAGTATGGGCACCGCCCACGCATTGGGCAGAAGAAGTAATTGATGAAGTTGCATCATTCCCTGCGGGGGAACATGATGACTATGTTGACTCGGTATCCTTAGCACTAATGCGGTTCAGAAAAGGTGGATATCTCCGTGCGACATTAGATGAAGAAGATGAAGAGCGTACGTTTAGAAGGTTCTCACCAGGATATTATTAAGGATAGGAAAAATGGCTACAAACTCTATAGATAAAGCAGTAAACCAAGCACCAATGGGTATAGGAGACACAGATGGTATGGGTGGACTATCCATGCCGGAGAACTTGGAGGCTGATCTTGAAATAGAGATTGAAGATCCTGAAAGCGTCACTATATCGACGGAAGATATGGAGATTGTTATTGATCCTGATGCGATGGAGGATGATGAGTTTGGCGCTAACCTTGCGGAGGAACTTAGTGAGCAGCAATTAACAGAGATTGCTGGCGATTTGCTAGGAGACTTTGAAGAAGACTTAGCGTCTAGAAAAGATTGGATACAAACATACGTTGACGGGCTTGAACTACTAGGTATGAAAGTAGAAGAACGTACGGAACCTTGGCCTGGTGCTTGTGGTGTGTATCACCCACTCTTATCCGAAGCACTGGTGAAGTTCCAAGCCGAAACCATGATGGAAACCTTTCCAGCAGCTGGGCCTGTCAAAACACAGATTATAGGAAAAGAAACAAAAGAGAACAAAGCGGCAGCTAAACGGGTACAGGACGATATGAATTATCAACTGACCGACAAAATGCCTGAGTATCGAGCCGAGCATGAAAGAATGCTATGGGGTCTAGGACTATCTGGTAACGCGTTTAAGAAAGTGTACTACGATCCGTCCCTTGAACGTCAAGTATCTCTTTACGTACCAGCAGAAGATGTAGTAGTTCCTTATGGAGTGTCTGATTTAAGGAGTGCGCCTCGTGTAACTCATGTCATGCGCAAAACTCCTAATGAGATGCGACGGTTGATGCACGCAGGGTTCTATCTTGATATAGATTTACCAGAACCACAGAATACGTTTGACGAGATTGAAAAGAGAATTGCTGAGAAGATGGGCTTCCGAGCGTCATCTGATGACCGCTACAAAATGCTGGAGATACAATGCGATCTTGACTTAGCTGGATACGAAGATGTAGAAGACGGAAAAGAAACAGGTATCGCGTTACCGTATATTGTTACCATTGAAAAGCAAACTACACAGATACTAGCTATTAGACGTAACTGGAGATCTGAAGATGATACTAAACAGAAAAGAAATCATTTCGTTCACTACCCGTATATTCCAGGGTTTGGCTTTTATGCCTTTGGCCTTATTCATCTTATCGGTGCTTTTGCTAAATCTGGCACTAGTATTATTCGGCAGCTTGTTGACGCTGGTACTCTCTCCAATCTTCCTGGTGGTTTCAAAACTAGAGGACTTAGAGTTAAAGGCGACGATACGCCGATAGCCCCAGCTGAGTTTAGAGATGTAGATGTCACCAGCGGAACAATAAAAGATAACATTATGACGCTCCCATACAAGGAGCCAAGCCAAGTACTGTATACACTGTTAGGTAACATTGTGGAAGAAGGACGTAGGTTCGCCTCCGCCGCTGACCTCAAGCTCAGTGACATGTCAGGACAGGCTCCTGTGGGTACGACACTAGCTATACTAGAGCGCACGTTGAAAGTCATGAGTGCGGTACAGGCACGAATACACTACTCCATGAAAGAGGAGTTTAAACTTCTTAAAGGCATTATCCGTGACTACACGCCAGATGAGTATTCTTACGAGCCAGTAGAAGGTTCAGACCGTGCTAAGGGTTCGGACTATGACATGGTTGATATTATTCCTGTGTCAGACCCCAATGCAGCGACAATGGCGCAGAAAGTTACGCAGTATCAAGCCGTATTGCAGATGGCAGCGCAAGCTCCACAGCTATACAACCTACCGTATCTGCATCGTCAGATGCTCGAAGTGTTAGGAATTAAAAATGCCCAGAAGCTCATACCAATGGAAGATGACCAGGAACCGCGTGATCCGGTATCAGAAAACATGGATGTCCTTAGAGGGAAGCCTGTTAAAGCATTTATTTATCAAGATCACGAGTCCCATATTACGGTTCATATGTCGGCTATGGAAGATCCTAAACTAATGGCATTAGTACAACAAAGCCCTATGGCAAAACAAATGGGTGCAGCTCTAGCCGCACACATACAAGATCACTTAGCTTTTGAATATCGCAAACAGATTGAAAAAGCTGCGGGTGTTCCATACCCAGCGCCAAATGCTGAAATGGATGAAGATACAGAAGTTGAAATTTCTCGACTCGCTGCGGCAGCTGCCCAACAAGTCTTACAAGGAAACAAAGCAGAAGTGGCGCAACAAAAAGCGCAACAAGCCGCGCAAGATCCAATCGTTCAAATGCAACAACAAGAGTTGCAGATCAAACAACAAGAAGCACAAACGAAACAACAGAAAGTCGCTCTGGATGCGTCAGAAAAAATGGATCGTTTGGAACTCGAAAAAGAACGTATTGCGGCTCAAGAACGTATTGCAGGGCTACAAGTTGGAGCAAGGATTGCTACAGATGAAGCAAATTTAACTGCTAAGCAACAAGAAGCTAAACTGCGTATGGGTATTGATTTAGCTAGAGAAATATCTAACGAAGACCAAGCAATGCAGCAAATGCAACAGAATCAGCAACAACCAAGAAAGGAAGATGAGTGAGTAACGACCTCCTGAATTATCTTATTACTAGGGTAGATGGAGAATTAACAACCATAGAGCAGGACTTAGCAGTAGGCCACGCTAAAGACTACGCGGAATACAAACACACATGCGGACTCTATAGAGGTTTACTAGTAGCAAAAAATATACTAACCGAAACATTAGAAAGGATGGAAACTGACAATGAGTGAACTTCTTATCGGCACGAACCCCGATAATCCAGAAGAAGCAACAACATTACCTGATACTGCTGAGCGTAAAGCTAAGCAACTACCAGAACCCTCTGGTTATCGCATTTTGTGTGCAATCCCCGACAAAGAACAAGAGTATGAAAGTGGCCTCGCTAAAGCAGACATTACTATGACTAACGAGGATTTACTGACTACTGTTTTATTTATTATGAAGATGGGGCCGGATTGTTATAGAGACAAAGACCGTTTCCCAAGTGGAGCTTGGTGTAAAGAAGGAGACTTTGTTCTCGTTCGACCACATGCGGGTACCCGTTTAAAAATTCATGGTAAAGAATTTCGGATCATTAACGACGATAGTGTTGAGGGGGTTGTAGAAGATCCTCGTGGCATATCGCGTAGTTAGGAGAGGGTTATGGCAGAAGCTGAGAAACAAGAAGTAGATCAGGAAGAGTTGGACTTTGAAATAGAAGGCGAAGAACAAGAAGTAGAACTCAAAGTTGAAGATGATACTCCTGAAGCAGACCGTAATAGGTCTCCAATGCCTAAAGAAATAGTTGAAGATCTAGAGAAAGATGAACTAGATAGCTATTCGGATGGTGTAAAAGAACGTTTTAAGCAGATGAAAAAGGTGTGGCATGATGAACGCCGTGCTAAAGAATCTGCGCAACGTGAGCAACAACAAGCGGTAGAAATGGCTAAAAAAGCTATGGAGGAAAACAAAAAACTCCAAGAAGAAGCTAGAAAAGGCCGTGAAGCGTATTTAGACACCGCTAAAAAATCTGTTGAATACGAGACTGAAATGGCTAAACGAGCCTATAAAGACGCGTATGAATCAGGTGATACGGACTCTATTGTTGACGCTCAAACTAAACTTTCTGATGCAAACTTCAGAAGACAGCAAATTGAAAGTTATCGACCTCCTAGACAAGAGGAAGAAAATAGTGTAAATAGTACATCAACTGAAGCTGTTAAGCCTCAACTAGACTCCAAGACGATGGCGTGGCAAGAGCGCAATACTTGGTACGGGTCTGATGAAGAAATGACTGCGGCGGCCCTAGGGTTTCACCAAAAGTTAGTTCGGCAAAAAGGCGATGCTTATGTAGGTTCAGATGATTATTGGTCGGACGTTGACAACACAATGCGCCGCAGATTCCCTGAGTATTTTGGGGAAGACAATTCTACGGACGGGGGCGGCAAGCCTGTTCGTGCAGAAAACAAACCCGCCACAGTGGTTGCACCAGCATCCCGAAGTACATCTTCCAAACGGATCGTACTAAAGCAGTCACAGGTAGCTCTAGCTAAAAAACTTGGCTTGACACCTGAACAATACGCTAAAGAACTTAGGAGATTGGAGAACCAAAATGGCTAATAATAGTAAAGATACTAGACTTGCACGCGAATTAGAATCACGCGATACACAGGAACGACCAAAACAATGGGTACGACCTGAAGTACTTCCAGAACCAAACCGAAAACCTGGGTTTACGTACCGCTGGGTTCGGGTTGCGATGTTAGGCCAACAAGACCCACGTAACGTCTCGTCCAAAATGCGAGAAGGCTGGGAACCTGTTCTGGCTAGCGAACAACCACATTTACAAATGCTTGTTGATCCCAATAGTCGTTTCAAAGACAACATTGAGGTCGCGGGTTTGTTGCTTTGCACAATGCCTGATGAGATGGTTGACCAACGTAGAGAATACTTTACGAAGCAAAACGAGTCTCAAATGGAATCTGTAGACAACAATTTCATGAGGGAGAATGATCAACGAATGCCTTTGTTTAAAGAAAAGCGTTCTACTACGTCATTCGGTAAAGGTAAATAATTTTTTTTAGAGAGGTTATAACATGGCTACTGTAGCTGCCCCATATGGGCTTCGGCCTATTAATCGGGTTGATGGCATGCCTTACGCTGGTGCAACAGATACTTTTCTGATTGATCCAGCTGGTGAAGCCACCAACATTTTTTATGGACAAGTCGTTATCATTGGCGCTGACGGGTATATCGCCCTATCAACCGCTACTGGTGCTGACATTACTAGTAACAACCTTGGCGGTTCTGGTGTAGGCGCTATTGGTGTATTTGTTGGTTGTGAGTATATTAATGCTCAAGGCCAAGTCATCAACGCTCAATATTATCCATCAGGTACTGCTAATGGTGGAGAGATTAAAGCTAAAGTGATTACTGACCCATCTGTAGCTTTCCAAGCTCAATTAGATGGTTCTGGTGCACAAACAGTTTTGGGTAATAATACATTCTTCGCTGCTGCACAGAGTACATCTACTGGTAGCACTGCTACTGGTAACTCTACAAGTGCTTTGGATGCTACTGTCCAAACAGCCGCCGCTGCCTTCCGCATCGTAGATTTTGTTTCCGAACCTGGAGACGCATTTACAGATGTGTTGGTAAAGTTTAACCCCAGCGCTCATTCATATTTGAATAACGTTGGATTATAAGGAGATATGTAAATGGCTATTTCACGCGCCCAACTACTAAAAGAACTCCTTCCTGGTCTTAACGCCCTTTTCGGTATGGAATACAGCCGATATGGTGAAGAGCACAAGGAGATTTTTGAAACTGAAACTTCTGAGCGTTCATTTGAAGAAGAGACAAAGCTATCCGGCTTCGCGGCAGCACCTGTGAAGGATGAGGGTAACTCTATCGCTTACGATAATGCACAAGAGGCTTGGACTGCTCGCTACAATCACGAAACCATTTCGCTTGGTTTTTCTCTTACTGAGGAAGCCATCGAGGATAACTTGTATGACTCATTGTCATCTCGTTACACCAAAGCGTTGGCTCGTGCTATGGCATTCACTAAGCAGACCAAAGCAGCAGGAGTTCTTAACAGCGGCTTTACTGCTGGTGAAAACGGTGGAGACGGAGTTCCTCTATTCTCTACTGCACACCCGCTAGTAAGTGGCGGCACAAACAGTAACACTCCAGCTGTCCAAGCTGACCTTAATGAGACTTCTCTAGAGGCCGCAGTAATTCAAATTGCTGCATGGACAGACGAGCGTGGCCTACTGATTGCTGCTAAGCCCCGTAAACTCATTGTTCCACCAAACCTAATGTTCGTTGCTACCAGACTCCTAGAGACTGATGGACGACCAGGCACGGCAGACAATGATATCAATGCACTTGCAAACAACGGTTCTATCCCAGAGGGTTACACAGTTAACCATTTCTTGACAGATACCGATGCTTGGTTCCTTTCAACTGACGTACCTAATGGTATGAAGCACTTCGTTCGTTCGCCTATGGCTAACTCTATGGACGGGGACTTTGACACAGGTAATGTCCGTTATAAGGCTCGTGAACGTTATTCATTCGGGTGGTCTGATCCACTTGGTATGTTTGGCTCACAAGGCGCATAACAAAGCAACAAGGGAAGGGGGGTTACAAGCCCCCCTTTTTTAATCTATACTGTACGTACTAGGATACATATAACTTATATCGACTGACCTAGCAGACTTAATAGAGACGATATAAGAAGTGCTATTACACGAAAGGATTTACAATGGCTACTACTACTTTTTCCGGCCCATTAAGAGTCGGTGATGCCCAAAGAACACAAGATCCACAAGTTGCGGGAGCAGTTTCTTTAGTCGCAACTGCTTTTATGGCAGACCCCACAGCAGCTACAACTACAGAACTTCGTAGAGGCTCAGCTGCAACAGGCAATTCTGCTCTTTCAGTTATTCTTCCTAAGAACGCTATTGTTACTTATATTGAAGTAGAAGCGGACGCTACAGGCGGTACAAACCCTACGTTTGATCTTGGTTGGATAGAAGTTAAAACAGACACACCTGCTTCAGACCCTGATGGTTTGATTGATAACGGTGACGCTGATGCAGGTCATACAGTATTTGATTTTGCTACAGCAACTGTAGGTAATGACTTTGGCTTCGTTATGAGTACTGACTACCCTGTTAAAATTACTGGTGGTGTAGGTGCTGCAGCAGCAACTGGCGGAAACATTACTATGCGTGTTCATTACCATGTATACGATACTACTTTCGGAACAGACGGTAGCGGATCTTAATTAGGAGGTAAACCATGCAATACGATGTTAAATCGGCGTTTGCTACTGGTGATGGAGCTATGGCTAACTTTAGGACACGGATTAAAGGTGTCTTTTACGCTGTGGCTACTCCTGGCGACCCTCTAATTTTCCATGACAATGCTTCAGCAGCTTCAGGTGAGGTAGTTTTAAAATTACCCGCTTCTGTAGCAGGTCAACATACCGTAGGTATTCCAGGTGAAGGAATATTATGCGAAAAAGGTGTGTTTGTGGATATAGGCGGTGGTGCAGCTGTCACTTTAATTTACGGATAGAACTGTGGGAAACTTTGACCTGCCCAAAGCACTGGCTAGTTTAGTTCCAGTTTTGCTAGCGGCTATGTGGTGGGTCATTAGTTCTGTTGGAGAAATTCAAGCTGATATACAGTTAATCCGCGCAAATCAAATGCAACTTATAAGTCCGTCTGGGGTAATAGTTCCTAGTCCAGGCAACGCGTTCGCACGACAAGAACTCAAAGAAGAAATTCTAGGGCATATTCATGATCTTCAAGTTCGTGTTCATTTATTAGAAAGAAGTGACTAATGCGTAGAAAACTCAATAAACAATCTATGGCTTGTAACAAGCCTAGAAGTACTCCAAAGCACCCAAAGAAATCTCACGCAGTCAAAGCGTGCGAGGGGGGCAAAGAAAAAATTATTCGGTTCGGTCAAAAAGGCGCTAGTACAGCAGGGAAACCTAAAGCTGGGGAATCTGCGCGTATGAAGGCTAAGCGTAAATCGTTTAAGGCTAGACATGGAAAGAATATAAAGAAGGGTAAGATGTCAGCCGCTTATTGGGCTGATAAAGTAAAGTGGTAATGTAATGATCGCCCCCAAAGGTGTAACCAAAAGGGGCAAAAGATGGTATAAAAAGTGTGGGCATTGTGGTGTTGAACAATCTTATTTACGTAGGAATTATGCAATACATTCATTTTTACTTAATAAACGTTGTAGAGCTTGTTCAGCAATAGTAAATAATACAAAGCCACATTATACTTACAATCAACTTAAGCTCTCTTGGTTTTACGGATTTCAAAGAGGCGCAGAGGCAAGAGGGATTAAGTGGAATATAGAAGTAGAAGACGTTTGGGGGTTGTACGAAAAGCAAGACAAAGTTTGTAAATTATCGGGATTACCGATAGGTTGGGCAGACATAGGACGAAATCATACTGCCTCGATAGATAGAATAGATAGCAACAAAGGATATGTTTTGAGTAATATTCAACTAGTTCATAAAGATGTCAATATTATGAAAAGTAAATACGACCAAAATTATTTTATTTCAACATGCCATTTAGTGGCTAAACGTAACGAGGATTGATATGGCTATGACCAAGGAAGAAAAAAGAATATTTGAAAGAGATGAAAGAGCACGAAAAGCAAAAGAAAAAATTAGAAAGGAGTCAAAAGCTGGAATGTATGAGGGCGGTGGGCCAGGCGAGGCTCAAGGCCGAAAAATGGCTACAATAGTTGAGAAAGACGATAAAAAAAATATAGAGGATTATGGCGGTGTGGATTTGCCTACGAACGCTAAAGGTGGCTCAGTAAAGAAGATGGCATACGGTGGTAAAGCTATGAAGATGGCTAAAGGTGGCATGCCTATGGTAAAAAAAGATGGGAAAATGGTTCCCACGTTTGCTGCTGATGGTGTAGGTAAAATGTCTTACGGCGGCAAAGTCAAGAAAATGGCTGATGGTAAGATGGTTAAAAAGAAAAAGAAAACCACAAAAGTAGTAAGACGTAGAGGAGATGGTTGCGCAGTTAGAGGTAAGACTAAAGGAAGGATGGTTTGATATGGGTATCTTAAAAAAAGCATTAAACGTTGTAAGTCCAGCAGCTAGTGTCATTAACAAGTCTGGCCCAGTAGCTAAAATGTTGGGCATGGAAAAGAAAAAAGCGGTCGCAACGCCTATGAATAGTGGTGTAGTAGACATGGTTAAAAAAGGTCAAGCTCAAAACGCACTTCAAGAAGGACAAGCCAGAATAGCTCCTAAAAAAATGAGCAAAGGCGGCGCTATGCACAAAATGCCAGATGGCAGCATGATGAAAGGTGCAGTTCATAAAGCCTCTTCTGGTAAGTATATAAAACCGAAAAAGAAAAAGAAGAATACAAAAGTTTCTAAAAGCCAATGCTCTAGACGTGCCGATGGTTGCGCAGTAAAAGGTAAGACCAGAGGAAGGATGGTTTAGTCGTATGATGCCTTGTCGTGGAATGGGTAAGATTAAAAAGATGGCTTCAGGTGGGCAACCTAAGGCTAAATCTAAGTCTAAAGTCAACGAAGCTGGCAACTACACTAAACCAGGATTACGTAAGCGTATCTTTAATAGTATTAAAGCAGGTGGTAAAGGTGGTGCTCCAGGGCAATGGAGTGCTCGAAAAGCTCAGATGCTCGCTAAAAGATACAAAGAAGCTGGTGGGGGCTATAAGTCGTAATGGCCCTTAAAAAGTCACAGAAAAGTCTTAAGTCTTGGACGAAACAAAAATGGCGTACTAAAAGTGGTAAGCCATCAACCCAAGGCGCAAAAGCAACTGGAGAGCGGTACCTTCCAGAGAAAGCAATAAAAGCATTATCGGATAAAGAGTATGCGGCTACTACAAAGGCTAAGCGTAAAGCTAAAGCCTCCGGCAAACAAGTTGCTAAACAGCCTAAGAAAGTGGCTAAAAAAGTAAAAAAATACAGGAAGGTAACATAATGGCAACTACGCCTGGTATTAAAACTAAAGCTAAAGCTAAGCCTAAAGTTCGTAAAGCTCCAGCTAAACGTAAAATTACTGTCCCAGTAGTAACGCAGACACAAGCACAGCTTGACGGGCATGAAAAAGAATGTGCTGCTAGATATGCTTCTGTTCTAGATAAATTAAAAGCGTTAGATAAACGAATGTTTCGCATGGAAGCAACAAATATGACTTCCACCATCGCTATTATTGGCTTAGTTATAGCCACATTTTTAAAGTAGATACTCTATGACTACAACAGGTACAAGTACATTTAACCTCGACCTTAATAACCTAGTAGAAGAGGCGTTTGAGCGTTGTGGTGCGGAGTTGCGTACGGGATATGAAATGCGTACCGCTCGTAGATCTTTAAACTTACTAACTATAGAATGGGCTAATCGTGGCATTAATTTATGGACGATCGATCAAGGTAGCATCGCACTTACGCAAGGCACTGGTACTTATAATCTTCCTATCGATACTATTGATCTGCTAGATAGCGTCATCCGAACGGGTACTGGCACGAATCAAAACGATATAAACATCACACGGATTAGTTCTTCTACATACGCATCTATACCTAACAAGAACTCTCAAGGTAGACCGATTCAAGTGTGGATAGACCGACAGTCTGGTGCGACAGAACCTACAACTGGGATAGCATACCCCACTATAAACGTTTGGCCTGTACCCAATAACGATACTTATACTTTTACTTATTGGAGGCTTAGACGCATACAAGATGCTGGTAACGGGGTTAATACTGAGGATATACCGTTTAGGTTCCTCCCTTGCATGGTTGCAGGGTTAGCGTATTATCTGTCTTTAAAATTACCAGAGGCGCTAAATAGAACTGAGATGTTAAAAATGGCGTATGAAGAACAATGGAACTTCGCTTCAACTGAGGATAGAGAGAAAGCCTCTTTGCGTTTAGCTCCTCGGCAGATGTTTTACTAAAGTTACATGGCTAATAAATTTGCTTCTGGCAAAAATGCGATAGCAGAATGTGATCGTTGCGGTTTTCAATATAAGCTCAAACAGTTAAAAGAGCTAACGATAAAAACCAAAAATGTTAATATTCTGGTGTGTCCTACTTGTTGGGAGCCGGATCAACCACAAAATCAACTGGGTATGTACCCTGTAGATGATCCACAAGCATTACGTAATCCTAGGCCGGATAATAGCTATGAACAGTCTAGAGATATACAATGGGGTTGGAATCCAGTAGGACTTGACAACCCACTAGAACTTAGTGGTCTCGAAGATGATTTAGTAAGTGATGGGCAAATAGGTGTAGTAACAATAACAACTAGTTAAGGAACTGATATGGAAGATACAGGAAAATTTAGGCAACCAAAAGAAGTACCTGTACCAAATGTAGACGGGTACCCAAACAAGGTAGCAAATACTCAGACACAAAAAACTCGTGGTACTGGTGCGGCTACTAAAGGAACTGGTCATAGCAAAAAGATGGGCTAAATGAATTACGCTACTTTATTTGAAACTATTCAAGGGTATACTGAGAACACGTTTCCTAGTACGTCTGTAAACGATACTTCTGCCGCCGCTACTACTTTCACTGGCAAAGAGCAGATTGATACGTTTATACGTCAGGCTGAGCAACGAGTTTTTAATGTTGTTCAGCTGCCTGATTTACGTAAGAACGTTACAGGTACGTTAACCGCGTCTAATAAATATTTAGGTATACCGTCAGATTGGTTATCTACATTTTCGTTAGCAGTTATTGCTGCTGATGGTAGTCAGACGTTTCTTTTAAATAAAGACGTTAACTTTATACGTGAGTCTTTTCCAGACCCTACAGCAACGGGTGTTCCTACGCACTACGCTATTTTTGACCAAACTGCTTTTATTCTTGGGCCTACACCAAATAGTAATTACTCAATGGAGTTACATTACTTTTATTACCCGCAGTCTATTGTAGACGCGGGGACATCTTATTTAGGAGATGATTTTGATTCTGTACTTTTGTATGGGTCTTTGATGGAAGCTGCTACGTTTATGAAAGCAGAACCAGACGAAATTGCTAATTATCAGAAACGGTATGATGAAGCGTTAGGACTAATTAAAATGCTTGGTGATGCTAAGAATCGTCAAGATATGTATAGAACCCCACAAGTAAGGTACCCAGTTAAATAATATGCAAACCGAAGAACTTTCTTTTTTACTAGGTGGAGATGGTATTACAGTAGCTACTACAAGTGGTCGAGGGTTTACACCTGAAGAAATAGCAGAACGAGCACTAGATAAAATTATTTCGGTGGGATCACAATCTCATCCGGCTATTAGAGACCAAGCAGAAGCCTTTAGAGCACAAATTAAGCAAGTTTTAATATTTTACTTAAAGGAAGCTGTAAAGTCACACAACGTAACTCTGGCTAACAAGCTCACTAATGCAGGTTACTCAGAACTCATATCAATTATAGATTCATAAGGAGCCAATTATGGCAATTTCACAAGCAATGTGTACTTCCTTTAAAGCTGAGCTTATGCTGGCTGTACACGATTTTCGTAACGGAACTGGAGATACATTTAAGTTAGCGCTTTATACGTCTTCAGCCACAATTAACGCGAACACTACAGCATACTCTGCTACTAACGAAGTATCAGGTACTGGATACACTGCTGGTGGAGCTAATCTTGTTAACACAGGTGTGGCTAAAACAGAGACTAGTGTAACTGCGGGTACTGGCTTTACAGACTTTACTGACCTTACATTTTCCAATGTAACAGTTACAGCCCGTGGCGCTCTTATCTACAACAATACGCCATCAGCTAACGGTATTTCTGGTGCGGTTCCAAATGCAGCAGTAGCAGTTCTGGACTTTGGTGGTGATAAGACTTCAACAGCTGGAGACTTTACAGTTATTTTCCCAACTAACGACGCGACAAACGCAATTATTAGAATTGCTTAAGTAACATGTCAGCGTTAGCTTGGAATGAGTCTACTTGGAACAATGACGACGGCTTTGGTGGTATAACAACCGCTGAGGTTACTCTTACTGGGGTAGGCGCAACTACAACTATTGGTAGCGCGGGGGTAGCAGAAAGTACAAGTACTACACTAACTGGGGTGACGTCAACAGTTAGTTTAACTAGTATAGTAGCTACCGCTGGCGCAGATCATGATGTTATAGGTACAGCAACAACTGGAACGCTGGGTACTCTAAGTGCTACAGGAGTTGGTAACGTTACATTAACCGCAGTACCCGCAATAGTTACTTTAGGCACGGCAGTAGCTAGTATTCCAGCGAGTGTGACTGTTACTGGGGTAGGAGCTACATCTGCTCTTGGCGAGGATGCGGTATTACTACCTACTACATGGGGGTACAATACGTGGAACGACCCTGCTCAAGGTTGGGGTGGTATTCGATCTGCTGATGTTTCTTTAACAGGAGT
>MDTC01248947.1_pt1 | contig 14689 bp, 7 predicted proteins | sample 811181 | NCBI WGS metagenome assembly MDTC01 (sample SAMN05326644, study PRJNA326480) | marine metagenome | isolation source: seawater | place: Pacific Ocean: North | collected 2011 | reverse complement strand
TAAGTAACGTTGGTTTTAATCGTAGTTTCAATCGTAGTAGTAGTTAGTAGTAGTAGTAGTAGTAGTAGTAGTGTGTCGCTATTGTTTTCAACTAATTTCTAAACTTCTATTTTTCATACAACTACTGTCCTTCTCTGATGTCTGACAGCTTGAGACGGTTATTCTTTCTCTATGCACTGCTTCCCTTCGACCTCTCTTCTCTCCTCTTCGGCGACAATATCACACAAAGCGCGCATGGCTTGCTTTTCCTTCGACGTCCTCAGTAGTTTCTCTTTCTTCTGGGAGCCGCCAGAAGAGGATTTCGCTTTCGCTTTTTTCTCTTGTTTCCCCGCAGAAGGGTGTTGTTGATGATGCTCCATTGTCACGTATCGCTCCGTCTCCATCTGCGTCTTCGATGCTTCCGTTAAAAGCAGCTTCTGTTTTTGACTCGCCAATTTACGTCTTTGTTTTCGCAACAGGAACTTTTCCGTGCAAATTGATTTACTGCACGACGAGAAATCCTCAATGTTCTGAGGTTTATGACAGTAGAAACACCATCGAAAGACACCTTCGACTCCTTTTAACTTGAAACTGTCTTCCCGTTTGTGCATTTCGCAGCACTGTTCGACAGCACCGACTAATGATCGACTCTTCTCGCAAAGGACTTCGCATCCTACCACGTCGCAGGGGCGTCGAAGTACTAATTGCGATCCTATCTTACGATGCGTGTTTTTAGCGTTGCCACTTTCTCGTTGTTGTTTCAAAGTGCCCGTCGTCGGGGCTCCAACACCAGATGCTCCCGGTTTGGCCGCGATCAGGCCACCATCCTCGCTTTGTTGTTGGAATGAGAAAGCTTCTCCTTCCTCGTCTTCTGTTTGTTGGTCAATAGAGCCTTCAAACTGCTGACTCATGATGCTTTTAAAACTAATATTATCTGATTGCTTCATCGCGTTTTGCGACAACTTGCTGCCGTTCATAGCCAGAGAAAGAGGATTTAAAAGGTTTGGAGGTAACGTAACAGGTGCTGCCAGATTCATCATAACGGGGGGGACTGCAGTAGTGGCATTCGAATTGAAGTTGAATGCAACTTGCTGCTGTTGCAAAAACTGAAACGTTTGCGTAAAATCCTTCGGCGGATTCTTCAAGAGCTCCTGCTGCTGCAATGCAAAGCGTTGCTGCAACTGTTGCATCTGCAACAACTGCTGCTGCGTGAGCAACTGCTGAATTTGCTCTATAGTCAGAAAAGGATGAGCTATCGGTACAGGACTATCTGCACTCTGCCCGAAGGCGAAAGAAGGTGCGCCTGGAGCGGTACTATTCGTCATCGCATGTGCAGTCGTGTTCGTCTTCTTCACTTGCTTCACCTGTTGTCGTTGAGTACAAAGTTGTCTCATCAACGCCTCGTCGTCGTCCGTATCCGTCGGACTGCGCTTCCTCCTCAATCGTTTTCTCTTGTTGTCTTCTTTTCCTTCTTTTCCTTTCTTGCGTTGTTCTCGTTCTTCTTCGTCCGATTCCGAGGTATCTTCTTCTTTCTTTTCTTTTGACGTTGTCGTCGTCGTCGTCGTCGTTCGGGTCGTCGTTTCAAACGTTTCCTCGGAATTCGACATCCTGCCTCTTGTCTTCTCATCGTTGTCGTCGTTTTCGGGCCACGAAGGCATCGAGGAATCGTCTGCTCTCTTCGTCGTCGTCGTCGTCGTCGTCTTTTTCAAACCTTTTCGCGCGGCGGCGACCGCTAAAATGGCCTCGGTAATCATGGCGCGCGGGAGTTTTGGCCGACGGAGAAAGGAGACCCGATCGAACGAGCAACGAGCTTTCTCCGGCCTTCGCGCGAACAGACAAAAAACGCGACTTCTCTTCTTCTTCTTCTTCTTCTTCGAAAGGAAAAGCGAACGTGTCTCCCCGCTCTCGTCGACCGAAAAAAATGTCGAACCCTTTCGACAACGAAGACCTCTCTTTCCGTTGCCTTTCTTTTCCCTTTAAAAGTCTCGCCGTCCTCTCCGAGAAGGGTCGAACGCTCTTTTCTCGCGTCCAAACGGCGTCTCTCGGAGCCCGCTTCTTCTTCTTCTTCTCTGGGCGTGGGTTGGCGCTCTTTTTGAGAGAAAGCGCGGCGGAAAGTTTTGGCTTTCTTTTTGTGCGCGGGGTCAATCAATGACGACGCGTGATGCGGAGGAGTTCGGTCGACGTTTCTTCCAAAACGACTTCTCTAAAAGAGAGGAGGAGGAGGAGGAGGGAAAACGAAACGACGGTGGAGTTTTTTCGGATTTATTAAAAAGGTGGTATGGTCATATCGAATAATGCCTTTTGTTTGAGTGAAAAAGCGGTCCAAAATCTCGGTCGACATCGCGAGAAGAATAATAAGACGTAAAAAAATGTGAAATACTTTTTTGGCCCGTCTTTTTAGGTCACATCGAAAATTTAACTGTGCCTCCTCCTCCTCACAAAAAAGGAGACGACGACGCACCATGGGTAACCAACGAGCACGAAGCAGAGGTCTCAGACATGGCACGAGAAATATGTTCACGCGCGGGTTCCGCCAAAACGGACCGAAGAACGCGACGACGTATTTGAGAACGTTCAGGGTGCGTGACGCGGAATCCGAAAACTGCGCGCGCGGTTTTTTTTTCGCTTTTCCGGAAACGTTTGCGTCCATCCGGACGGGTCGAAAATCGTCGGTGTGGAGACAAACGCGACCGCGTCTTCCTCGACTCGAATCGCACGCGCGTAGTTCGCGCGTGGAGTGATGAAGTCGCGCGAAGAAACGGTCGCGCGTCCATTCGCGATGGAGTTTCGAGACACATTTCGTTTCAATTTTCGTCGATGGAAAATGGACTCGCCCACCCACGAGGTGGGGTTTTTGCAACTCCGAAAAAATCGCCCATCAACGCGCGCGCGTGCGACGCGATGCGAAGCGTTTCGAGTGATTATAGTCGCTGAATCGAGTTCATAATCATCAAAACTAATTGAATGCTTTCCTTTTCTTTTACTTCTCAATACTCAGATTGGAGACTACGTTGATATCAAAGTTGATTCTTCTCAACACAAAGGCATGCCGTACTTGGTGTACCAAGGTAGAACCGGCGTCGTCTGGGATGTTACTCCGCACGCGGTTGGTGTCGAGGTGAACAAACAAGTCGGTGGTAGAATCATCCGTAAAAGACTTCACATCCGTTACGAGCACGTTCAACACTCTCGATGCAGAGAAGATTTCTTAGCGAGAAGAAAGGCGAATGACGAGGCGCACGCCGCGGCGAAGAAGGCGGGCAAGAAGATTGTCACGAAGAGAGCGCCGGTGGGGTTGCCGAGAGAGGGTTTTACTTTGGAAAACGTCAAGACGGAAATCTTGACGCCGATTCCGTACGATATCGTCAGAGAAGGGGTGCAGCTTTAAGTTTTACATGTACATGCACGTATAGAAAAACTTAGAATGAGAACGTGGAGAGAGAGGGGAGTTGTTTTCTTGTGAGCGACTAGCGCTTGAACGAAACGACGAAGAGAGCCGACAGAAAATGCCAGATGGCAGTGCACGACGATTGAGAGAGAGAGAGGGGACAGAGTATATATAAAACGTACGTACCATACTAAATTTTTAGCATTGAAAAGAACTATTGTAGGATTAAAAGTAAAGTAAATCGTAAAAATAGTAACGCCTCACAAAACACACTCGAAAAGGAAAAAAATACGCACCCATGCGCATATCCGAGGAAGACGAAGAGGAAGAGGAAAAGGTCACACGAACCGAACGAAACGTCGACGAAGAAGAAGCTGAACGACGAGACGTGATCGATATATGCGCAGGACAAGCGCGGTTGAAGTTTCTTTCTCGAGCAGCGACGACGACGACACAAAAAACGCCTCAACTGCTCAGAGAAGGCAACTCAGTCGTTCTCGAAGTCAAAGATCTGTGCGCTTACGCCGACGATGAGTGCTCCGCCGACGAGGAGAACGACGGAAAAAGTAAAGTGCCGTGGGTGGAACACAAATTTGCAATCGGCGATGGGACTCGACCGGAAGCGTTGGACGAAGCGCTTTTGAAAATGCGCGTGGGCGATATCGCCGAAGTGAAAATAAATGCCTCTTCTGAATATCAGTTATGCGACGCTCTCTTACCCGAGACGCAAACAATGAATTTTACCGCTTTGTTTGTGGTCAAAGTGATTGAAGTTACAGACGATAGCGTTACGGATGATAAGTTCACGATGTCTCACAGAGAACGGTTAGAATATGGCAAGAAAATGTTGGATCGAGGGCGCATGTTATATTTGACCAAGCGCATTCGCCGGGCAAAAGTCATATGGGATAAAGGTGCAGATGTCTTTTCGTTGAGAGAACCACAAGGCGAATTCGACAAAGACGGGGAAAGGAAAAACAAAGAGTCGTTCAAAATCGCGCATAAGATTTACAACAATCTCGCTATGTTACATTTGAAGATGGAAAATTATAACGAGGCAGAAGCGTTTGCTTCGGATTCTCTGGATTGCAAGAAGGACAATGTCAAAGCGCTCATGCGAAGGGCAAAGGCGCGTTTAAATCTGAACAAGTGGGACGAAGCAGAAAAAGATATGGATACTGCGTTACAACACGAAGAAGAATGCAACTTGGAAAAGTTAAAGCGGGAACTCGTGCCGCTCCGGGAAAAATTACAACTTCTCCGTAAACAACAAGATCTGAAAGATAAAAAGGACGGTTTCGGAAATATCTTCAAAAAGAGCGGAAAGAATACGTATTATGAAGATGACGACGTTGCAAAAGAGAACGAGGCGTTCCCGTGCAAAGGGCAATCGAAACAGTTGATGACTACTCAGTTAGATTGGGACGAAGAGTTCAAACGAATTGATATGGAAGAGGCGGAAGCTTTGAGATGGAAAGGCATGAAAGAACGCGAACACAAATACAACCTACTACGGTACGCTCACGACCCAGAGATTTACATGAACAACGACAAATGATAATAATGATAATAATGATAATAATAATAATATATATGAGAAAAGTATCAGTCTTCTTTCTTATCTAAACCCAAAAGCGTTGGCGTCCCTGGAAACTCGAAGTTAACGTGCGTGGTCGTCAATTTACTCGACCCAGCTTGATCGAACAACCACTCAGCATCTTCAACCATCGCCGCCGGTATCGACCCGTCCGTTTTATTCGCATCTTCTAAAATATGTTTCGCCATCTCTGCTTTCCCTTCTCCTACAGCGGCAAACACTTTCCGTTTCGCCATGTTCACCACTGGCATAGAAAACGTGATGCGTTCTGGAGGTGGTTTTGGCGAATCTGCGATGGGTAAAATCCATCGCTCGTCGTTCACTTTCACGAGCGAATGGTTCGGGAACAAGGAACATATGTGCCCATCCGGCCCAAAACCTAACAACAACAGATCAAATATGGGCAATCCACCATCTCCTCTCGGTAAGATAGCTTCCGACAAACTCTTCAATTCTTTATCGTACGCCTCTGCCGACTTTTTGCTCGCGCCTTTGTTCGTGGTGTACAAACTGTCGTCGATGGCGTGTAAATTTTCCCTCAGGATCGGAACGTCTTTGAACAGCGCCTCGTACGCGCCGCCAAAATTACTCTCCGGATCGTCTAAAGGCACGCACCGTTCGTCCACCCAAAATACGTGCCATTTGTCCCACTCGATATTATTTTTTTCATCTTTCAAACCCGAGAGCATTTTAATCAAACTCCCGCCGGCTAATCCCATCGCGAAATGCCCTCTCTTTTCAATCGCAGTTCGAGCGCTTTCTGCCGTCAACTCCGCGATTGCTTTCGACACTAACTCGGGCGTGTAATAATTGGTGCACTTCGGCGCCCCGTCCGGTTTCGGCGTCGATTCAAAGTTTTCCATTCGTATCGTTATTCTCTTTTGTCTTCCTCGGTGGTGCGCGTTCTGGTCGTAACGAGATTTTTTCGGCCCGACGATTCGTCGTCGCAGAGAGGACGTTCGAGCGGTGGTCGTTTTCGCGCTACCAACAAAGCGTTTTTGGGCCTTTTGTGCTGCTCTCGAGTTCGCGATCCACGGGTAGGAGGACACTTTTGAAGACGCGACAGCGGTGGTGGTCATGCTCGACGGAGACAGAGAGAGAGAGAGAGAGAGAGAGGAAAAAAGTCGAGACATTTGGAGAGAAAAAGTACTTTACATCCTGAAAAGAAATCCGCATCAGAGGAGACCAATCGAAAAGTGTCGTCGTCGACAACCACTGTAACAACAACGAGGCAACAGTCATCATCATGAGCCAAGCCTTGGCGAAAAAGCTCGTCCCTTTGATGGACAGAGTGTTGGTGGAACGAGTCGTCGCGGCGACGAAAACGAGCGGGGGGATTTTGCTGCCAGAAACCGTCGGGAGTAAAGTGCGCGATTCTTCTTCTTCTTCTTCTTCTTCTTCTCTTCGTCTTCCAATCTTCCAATCTTCCAATCGCCGCCGCCGTCGTCGTCGTCCGTGGAGATGATGTCTTCACGAGCGAGAGAGGGAAAGATGAAGACGGTCTCGAAGGAAGAGTGGATGGTGTTTCGCGTCGATGCATCTGCGTTTGTTTTCATCTCTCTCTCTCTCTCTCTCTTTCGAGGAGTTCCGTGGGTACCGTGTGCGAGTGATTCACCTTTTTCTCTCTCTCTCTCTCTCTCTCTTCTTCTTCTTTCGTCACAGCTCAACGCCGGCGTGGTCGTCGCGGTTGGTCCAGGTCGACCGAGTCCAATGGATGGAAAAATAATTCCAAACGGTACGTCTTCATCAAACATCCATGCCCATCAAACGAACCACGTGTCATCACTCACACTCCTCTTGCTCCGCAGGCGTCAAAACCGGAGACAAAGTCTTACTCCCGGAGTTTGGCGGTCAAGCCGTGCGTCTCGACGAAGGTCCGCAAAAGAAAGAGTTCCTCTTATTCAGAGACGAGGAGATTCTCGGGATATTACAGGACGAATAAGAAAAGCACACGCACCGCATAGCAATACGACGATAGCAGTACTCACGATGATTTCCGTTGACCCCACGAGAACGTTTTCCTTCCTACCGGATTTGGTCGTTTCTTTCCTTCTTTCTTTTCGTAAAGGGTGCTCACCTCTTCTTTATTAGACGTCACACTTTTTCTCTTCTTTTTTTGAGTCGTCTTTTTTTTGTATCTTTCGTTGTTCCTCACAAAAATTCGAGCGTACAGAAATGGCGCCTTCTTCTCCCGGCGCGACGCGGCGCGGCGGCGATGGCCCACCGGCGAGGAAGCGAAAGGAGAGGGCGTCTTCGTCTCCGTCGATGCGGGCGCGGCGAGGGAAGAAGCGGGCTCCGGCGGGTGATGATGATGGCGATGACGATGATGGCGACGACGATGCCAAAATCAAATCTCAAAAACAGAGGAAAAATCAAACGAATCGTTTTGGGGCGGGAGACGAGTCGCAACCGACGTTGAGCGTCGCGTCGAAAGACGAGGAAGACAACGACGAGGAAGACGAGAAAGAAACGACGCGCGAACCGAAGATAACTCCGAGAGAATGGTTCGCGCTGTTAGAAGAGTCCGCGTCGAGATATCGAGAGGACTTAGAGCGATTGAGATGCGACGCGGAATGCATTGTGGACGACTCGTCGGACGACCAAATGGCTTCCAAACAGGAAGAGGAAAAGAAGAAAGAGAAAAAGAAAGAAAGAAACCTTGACGAAATATCCCCGTACGACGCGCTCGATTCCGGATGTCTTTTGTTTGAAGACATGTGGAACGTGCGATCGAGAGCGATGGAGGAGCATTTGTCTGGAACTTCTACCACCGTTGCCGCTATTGATTCAACCACTACTTTGGCGATGCCGAGTATGGCGAGGAAACGCCTGGAGAAGATGATGAAATACAAAGAGAAAGAAGAAGCGAGCAAAGCATTCGACGGAATCGGAACGTTCGAACAGCTCTTGGTGCAAAAAAAGTCGCAACTGGCCAATGTGTTAGACCCGGTGTGCCATTGTTCCGCGAGTAATTCAGCCTTGAAGGAACCAACAGCGAGCGAACAACTTAGTCGGTTACCGCACTCGCGCAGGTTTATTGAAATCTATGAAAAAGGATCCACGACCAAGGAACGAGTGGAGAGATTGAAGATGATTGCGTACGTTTTGAACTTGAAGCTACCGGGTGAGGTGTGTCAGAAGAGAACCTCGAGTGCCATACGGGGATTTCAAGGGCAAATGAAGGAAGTGTTGATGCGTTTACTGTCTTTAGCATTTGCGTGTGCCAGACACGAGTTACGCGATGCTGTATTTTTCCTTCAGTTAGATGAAAACTTGGTCACGAAAGAGATGGCAAAAGAGCAGAACGATAAAGCGAGAGAAATTACGTTCCAAAACGCGCAGATTTTGACCGCCGTGATGTCGGTAATGATTGGTTTAATTAGCGAAAGTAACGAAAAAACGTTTGAGACTTGGCAAAAATTAGAATACACGGGACACGTGTCTTCAGAAGCGGAGGCAAGTAAGACAACCGAACCGCACGAAAACACTATGCTATTAGATTTCGATTGCCTGAAAAGGTTTGCGCGAATTTTACGCAAGAAATTTCACGCGAGAAATCAAACGATAGTGACGCCTGGGACTACGACAAATAAGAAAGGAGAATCATTATCACCGATAGTGGGCGCTGCTTTGACAGCAAGTGCTGCTGGCCCAGAGCCCGACGACGACGACGAAGCAGAGGGAATGGAATACGATCAAGCGATGAAAGGAGATGGAACAAAACAACAGCAACAAGCAACCACGACGAAGATGACGACGGCATCTCTCTTGACACACTACCCGTATTTATTTTCGGGAATGCGTTTGGAGGATAGCGATATCATAGGCCGATGCATCAATTCCATGCCAATTGTATCGTTCGCGGGTTCGAGGATACGAACACGTCGATGGGAGCAAAATGTGGAAGATATCAAAGTGTGCAAAGCTTTTTGGGAAGTTTTAAAGCTTGGCAACGATATTGTTTGTCGCTTGAGTGCAATGGTTGGAGATTTGTACAGCGTAATATCGCCAAAAAATTTAGACGAGACATTCTTCGCTATAGGAAAGGAGAAAGTGGCGAACAATTTATCCAGATGGCACGCGCCCGATTTTATAGAACAAAAGGAGATGCTATTCTACGCCGAAAGCGTACAGATGCCATTTACATACGACCAATGGCTACTGATGTCGCACTGCGAGACGAAAGATGCATTTTGCCGCAAACTCGTTGCTTTTTTCATGGTGACTCAAGATTCCTCGATTCAAACAGTCCCTCAATATCGGAAAGATATTTGTCGCACTTTGTGCGTCTTAAAGTACCACAAACACTTAGTTGATGGCATGAAACGCGACTTAGTGGACCGATTATACAGTTCTACTGAGGAAAGTGGAAATGTTAAAGCATTGTTACTGCTTCCACTACGAGAGTTTCCGGGACAATACGGATCACACGACCATCAAACTCTTTACAAGCTGACGGCGATGTTGGGTATTTTGAATGAAATGGCGAGATATACGGTAAAGATATACGATACCGAGGTTCGAGAGAACAAATACGGAGAGAGCGCAGAGTTCATCGTCAAAGAGGCAAACATTTTACCTCTGATTCTCCAGCTCTTGCGCGATATCCCGTCCGACGCAATCATGTTGCAAAAAGCAACCGGTGGTTACCGCTCCATTGCACTTGACCTCGAGTTAGCGTCGCTGTTTGGAGCTTTATGCGAGAAAGAGCAAGTTCGCGCGGAGGTGCTGAAATATGAAGACGGTGCGTTCCTACCGCTGGTAGTGAAGAGACTGCTTGATGTGTTATCGTCTTCCACATCTTCTACGTCCTTAGCGAACGATAACACGCAGCTTGACCTGTACGAACACAACATGTGTGCCTCTCCGACGTATTTGTTAAGGAAGCGACTAACGGGACGGGGATTGAATTATAACCCGAGACCGGGGGCAGGTTCTTCTCGAAAAAAAGGTTACATAACGGCGGAGATTATTGAAAAAGTTTCCGTATGCTTCGCCAATATGAACGGGAAAATTAAAGAGATTAGCGACGAGCTGGACAAGCGCGACTTCTCTTCGATTTTGTTAAAATTACTCGAACGAAAAGAATCCGTCGTGAAAGAATCGGTTTCGGCGGCAATCATCGCAATGGGTGAACACAAGAAAATAATAGGAAGGATTGAGCTATTGGTCAAAACTTTTGCCCATGATCACGAGCTATTCCTCTCAATAACTGAACGAGACGCTTACAAATCCATGATGCGATCTATCACGGAGTTGGTGAAGGAAACTCCGACCTTGCCGATCGCCATTGATAATGTTGTGTGCCGAACTCGCATGCATAGATGGAAAGAAAGAATCTTCCGAGAATCGGAAGAACACATTTACGACAATCTGAAGAATACCGAAGAAGGAATGGCAAATTTGAAATCATTCGACGAAGAATACGGCACGGGAAGTTTAGTGAAATGGTTTGAACCTTCAGGAGGTGGTGTTCTTACACAGTTCCAAGACTTGCAAAACGCGCTCGATCAGATCGTCACGTGTTGTACTTCGGATGTCATAAAGTTTCGAAATTATTACGACGATGGTGATGAAGAGACCAAGAGACATTTGGAAAAGACCAAGTTATATAGAGCCGTTCGCGTATACGCGCGTATATTTCGCGCGAAAGTCGCGGTGGGTTCTCTTGGCTTACCAGAGGGAAATCTCTCTCTTCAGGTGAGTGAGACTGATCCAACACTTCATGCGACTGGCAAGAACCCGTCGGTGCTCGAATTAAATTTAGTGGAAATGATCATATCTGCACTTGCAGATTTACGCTTAGAAGATGCGAGCGACGTTATGGTTGACGAGGGAATGGTTGAAAGCGTGAAGTCTTTGATAGAAGTTCTCCGTAAGATCAACACTCGAGTAGAAGTGTTGTTAGATTTCGTGAAAGATGAAAAGGAAGATTCGCGCATCATCTCCGTCGCGGAAGTGCTCAAGGAAGCGTGTTATTGCATGAGTTTATTGGCCAGTAAATCGTGTCATCAAGACCGCGTTGCGAGTGCCGGGGTTATTCCAGTCTTGGTCGAGATAATCTCGAATTTTAACTCGAAGCAAAAGGAAAACCCGCACGATCCGGTCGCCATCACGTCTTCTGTCGCGAGACGTGCTGCGGATGCAATCACGAACCTCGCACACGAAAATCACACCATCAAATCCACCGTGCGAAACGACGGTGGTATTCCACCGCTAATCTCTTTGTTGCATTGCGTCCACGACGTGAAAGTACAACGCGCCGCCGCTGCCGCACTGAGAACGTTGGCGTTTAAAAATCCTGATAACAAAAACCAAATCGTCGAAGAAGGCGCATTGAAAATGCTCCTTTTCATGGTCCGTTCGGAAGACTCTTCGGTCCATAAAGAAGCCGTCGGTGTAATTGGTAATCTCGTTCACTCGAGCTTACCCATCAAGAAGCGAGTGTTAGACGAGGGTGCGTTACAGCCCGTTATTGGTTTGTTGTCTTCCTCATGTCTCGAATCGCAACGAGAGGCGGCTTTGTTGCTTGGCCAATTCGCAGCTACAGAGCCTAGAGATTATAACATGACTCGAATCGTTCAGAGAGGTGCCATTGCGCCTTTAGTGGAGATGCTGAAGAATCCAGATCCAGGTTTACGCGAAATGGCTGCGTTCGCATTAGGAAGACTCGCGCAAAATGCAGACAATCAAATTGGCATTTGCTTTGGCTCCGCTCTCAGCCCTCTCTTGAAACAACTCGATTCTAACATTGATGACGTCATGGTGCATTTACGGCATACAAACAATTCGGCAAAAAAGTTGGACTCTGAGTTGAAAGAGGACGCGAAACGATATGTGCAGAATTTGCAACACAACGCAGCCTTTGCTTTGTACGGATTATCGGACAACGAGGATAACGTGCACGTAATTATCATGGAAGGGGCGGTGCAACGTTTCCGCGATGCCACTCTTCTCTTGGAAGCTTCCATAACGTGCGTGCAAAAGACCTTGCAACGTTTGGAAGAGAAACTGACGTTAGATAAAAGCAAGAAATGTCGCGAGTATTTGCAATACCTGATGACAACCGAGCCAAAACACGCGACGAAGTTTTGCATCGCCGTCGCTTTTGCGCATCTGTGCAATAAGAACGATATGCAAGAAATCTTCCTCGAATCCGGAGGTTTGAAAATATTAATTGATGTTCTCGTCAATCACGCGTGGAACAAAACTGGGCACAAACTTTCCGAAAAAGGAGTGTCCTTCAGCAGACCTGGAATTAATACTACCGGTATTCGACGATATTTTTTAAAGTCACTCGCGTTTACACCGTCAGCCGCGACGAATGAAGCCATCAAATACCCGGACGAATCTGGCAATTCTGACTTCAATAAGAGCATCGTCGCGATTAGAGAAAAATTAGCAAACGTCCAAAATTTACATGGTCATTGCTTAACCGCTTCTTCGTTGCTCCCATCCGGAGCGACAGGAGCCAACGTGCGAGAAGCCATTGAGGCTATCTCGAGCATCGTCGAAAAGACGAAATGCGACGGTTTAGGTAATAACGCCCCGGAAGATTCCTTAGATGAGTTCATTCAACTCGATGATGATGCAAATGAAATCGAGGCGAATAAATACGTTTCGGAAATTTCCACTCAATTTTTACCTCGGAGTAACGGTTTTGTTGAGTCGGATTTATTCCATGAATGTTTCGTGGTTACGGATGGTGGCGATAAAAAAGTCAGAATTGGCGACCGAATGCCGGGGATATCGAGTGACATGAAATTGAATGCAAAACTCAAGAACCTTGATTTTTGCGACGTTGTGTTCGTGTGCGCCTATGGTCGTCGAGAGTATCGTGCGCATCGAATTGCATTTGCGCACGCAAGCGAAAATTTTTTGAAACTCATAGAAGCTGGTTGCTTGCACGTTGATAACGCGAAAAGTAAAAAGGACGAAAAAGTCTTTGGCGCCATGGTTGACGAAGAGGAAGATCCGGCACGCATGATGATTGACGACGACGATGACGATGATGACGATAACGACGACGATAACGATAACGAGAACGACAAAGTGTTGTGTCGAGTAAAGCTCGATTGTTCCGAGATGGCGTTCGAGAAATTGCTTTACTACTTGTACACCGGCACATTCACCGGCTTTCTAAGGCCTCGCAGAGAATATCTCGATGCCTCTGCACACGAGCGAGTGGTGGAAATTTACTTTGAAGTACTCAATTTGGCGAGAAAATACGATCTCGACGGTCTCATTCGAGAAGTCGAGGTCAGTTTCAAAGGCATTTTTACCGTGCAAAACTACCTACGAATTATGTATCACCCGGGGCTGGAAAACTCAGAGGTGATCACCAAACTCGGCTGGCAATTTGCGTTTGAGAAGAGGAACGTGCACAAAATAATCGAGCTTCATGGTATGAATTACTACACGATGATGATGCACGACGACGAGGAAAAATTGACAAGCTGGTTGTCCGATCGAATTAAAAACGCTCGCAATTTCGCGCAAGGATGCGAAGTGGAATCAGACGAGGAAGTAGAAGAAGGTGAAGAAGAGGGGCTCGAGGAACTAGAATAGACACAAGAAAGAGAGAGGGCGAAGAGCGTAGTAAATACTAATATTATTAAGAAAGGTAGGAATACTTTCTCTTTAAATAACAATAAGTTCTACTGAAATGCTACTACATAAGAATACACAACGCGTTGTTTCCTCTCATTTACTCTAAATACTTCCGTAAAGCCTTTACTGCTTTACGAGATGATGAGCGCCTTCTTCAACAAGGAGCCTGCCGTTTCGCTCGGTTTTGCGCCTTTTGCGATCCAAGCCTTGATCGCCGGGGCGTTCAAAGAAGACTCTTTTTTGAGCGGATCGTACCATCCTAACAATTCGAGAGGTAATCCGTCGCGTCTCTTTTTGGAATCAATGGCAACTAATCTGTAAAACGCTTGGCGCTTTCTCCCCAAACGCGTAAAACGAATCTGTTTTCAGAACGAAGAGAGAGAAACAGGGTTAGGTTGAATTCCAAGAAGGCGAAGAAAATGAAAACGACGACTCGAAAAAGTACTCCTCCTTACCACAACTCTGTTTTCAATCTTCAACGAAGGAAACGCTTTCGCGGTTCTCATCGGCGCCTGCGTGTACGTGAGAGAATTTGGTGAGTTTTTGCGTCGCACGATGTCGCGACGTCGCGAATCGCGCGCGTCGTCGTCATTTTTTTCGGATTTTTATCCAGAGGGAGGGAGAGGGAGACGGCTGCATTCCATCCCAGGTGACCGCGAAAAGAAACGTCGCGAAAACGAGCGCGTACCTTGGCCGACAAGCCTTGCGTGGAGCACACGCCGTTTGAGAAATTCAATCGAGCAGGAGTGGATGCTGCGAACGACATCGCGTGGTGTTCGTACTACGGGCTACAGTGACGTTTTCGAGCCCAAACCAAATTTGACCTTTTTTTTCTTTGTCCGGTGTCGATTGAGAGAAAGCGCGAAAAAAAAACTTCGAGCTCGAAGCTCTCTTTTCTTTTCCTTCGAAAGAAAGAAAAGACGCACTAAAACAAATACAAAGCGCATTTTTTTTGCGAAACGCGTCACAAAAGTGAACGTTGCGACGAAACATCCACCGAAACAATGATCAACGCCGACGGAGATAACGTCGATTTGTACATCCCGAGAAAGTGCTCGTGGACGAACCGCTTGATCACGTGCAAAGATCACGCGGCGATTCAAGTGAACGTCGGG
>MDTC01232421.1_pt1 | contig 14689 bp, 13 predicted proteins | sample 811181 | NCBI WGS metagenome assembly MDTC01 (sample SAMN05326644, study PRJNA326480) | marine metagenome | isolation source: seawater | place: Pacific Ocean: North | collected 2011 | reverse complement strand
TTGGGGTCCCACTGGCCGAAGTCATCACGGGCGGAGAAGAAGCGTTCTTTGGCGCGAGCTTTCTCTTCATCACGGCGACCACCACCAAGAGCGGCGTCGTATTTATGTTCTTCGATGGTGTCTAGCAAAGTGACTGTCTGTAGGGCATTGCGACTAGCGCCAGGTCCTTTTTCCTCTTGAACCCGCCCAGAATCGATCGAGGCTTGAACGGAGCCAACGACTAGTTGTGCACCTAGCTCTTCCACAAAGGAATCGCGGTAAGTCATGGTCTCGGGAAAGTTGTGGCCGGTATCGATGTGCACCAATGGAAACGGCATCTTGGCGGGCCAGAAGGCTTTGCGTGCCAGCCAGGCCATCACGATGGAATCTTTGCCACCAGAGAAAAGTAGGCCTGGATTCTCAAACTGGGCGGCTGTTTCGCGCAGCACGTAGATGGCTTCCGCCTCCAGTTGACTGAGTTGATCGAGTGCGTAGTTGGGCATGATATTTCTAAGAAAGTTTGGTGGCAAGGCGTGGTGTGATCAGAGCGATTAGTTTCTCGGCGGCCTGTTCAACCGTTAGTGTCTCAGTATCGATGACCACATCCGCTGCGTTGGGTTCTTCGAAAGCGGAGTCTTTGCCAGTAAATTGCTGTACCTTGCCAGCCTTGGCTTTGGCGTAAAGACCCTTCACGTCACGGGTTTCGCAAGCCTCATAGGAGGCTTTGACGTAGACTTCTAGAAGCGCGGCATCGCCGATGATTTCGCGGGCTGAGCATCGTAGTTCGTTGGTCGGGGTGATGAAGGAGGCAAATGTGAGAGCGTTAAGGCCACAAAACAGTTTGGCGATCTCAGCAATTCGGCGGATATTCTCGCGTCTGTCATCGTCGCTAAAACCAAGGTCTTTATTGATGCCGCTACGAATGTTGTCGCCATCCAAGACTTGGCAAAGTCGGCCAGCCTCATGGAAATGTCGTTCCAATGTAACGGCGAGGGTGCTCTTACCGCTGCCTGACATGCCATAGAGCCACACAACCAGGCCTCGTTGACCCAATAAGGCCTCTTTGGCCTCATTGGGTATGAGTCGGTCAAATACTGTGTGGATGTTTGACTTGGAGTCGGGCATGAGATGCGATTAAAGAAGAGGCTGTGAAAGTTGGTCAGAAACTTGAGTATGCATGTCGTGTGATGATTCAGCTAGGTCGTCATGCCCAAGATGGGCAGGTGTCGCGGGTAGAAGATTTAGCGAATAAGGAATCAGTTTCGTCGAACTTTCTGGTTCAGATTCTCAATGAGCTGAGACGAGCAGGCCTAGTGAGTAGTCGACGAGGCAAGATGGGCGGCTATGCCCTGGCGAAAGCTCCTAACGAAATTACTTTGGCGGATATGGTGAAGGCTATCGAAGGCGACGTATTGAGTATCGACTCAGATAAGAAAGGTGAATCTGGCGAACGAGTGGTGACGATTTGGGAGCAAGTCGCCAAGGACATCGAAGCGCGGATGGCGGCGGTGACGCTGGGGGAAATGATGTCCAGCGGGGATTCCTTGGAATACTATATTTAAAATGGAGTGGTATCAAGACAGAGGGAGAATGTGTTTCCCTCTGTCTTGTAAAAACGATTAGTTAGGCGGGTGGAAGCTCGGACACTGGTAATGCAGCAACTTCGGTGCGAGTTTCTTCGGCGAGTGGCGTGCTAAGATAGCGCTCGGTTGGGCTTGGGCTGACGGTGACGATACGTTTGCCAGCCATCCCGGACCGTTTTGCTACTTCGATGGCAGACCAGACATTGGCGCCTGTGGAAATTCCAGCTGGAATGCCTTCTTCAACGGCGAGTTGACGTGCCATGGCGAAGGCATCTTCGTTAGAGACTTGGACAGCATCATCGAGGATTTCTTTGTTAAGGTTTTTGGGAATGAATCCCGCGCCAATACCCTGAATCTTGTGAGGGCCGGGGCCACCGCCTGAAATCACTGGACTTGCAGTGGGCTCTACCGCAAAGGTCTGCATCTGGGTGCGAGCTTTCAACACTTCAGAGACACCGGTGATGGTTCCGCCTGTACCGACGCCTGCGACGAAGGCATCAATCTTGCCTTCAGTGTCGTTCCAAATCTCCTCTGCTGTTGTGCGGCGATGCACTTCAGGATTGGCTGGGTTGTTGAATTGCTGAGGGCCAAAGCCTTTATCGCCGAGCTCCTCCAATAGCATTTCAGCTTTCAAAATGGCGCCACCCATGCCTCGTGGGCCAGGAGTTAGAACCACTTCGGCACCTAACATGCGCAGCAAGACGCGACGCTCAATCGACATTGTCTCGGGCATGGTAAGAATGCAACGGTAGCCACGTGTGCGTGCGACAAATGCCAGTGCAATGCCGGTATTGCCAGAAGTTGGTTCGACGATGACTGTATCTTCGTTGATCTTGCCTTCACGTTCGCCAGCCTCGATCATTGCTAGACCAATACGATCCTTAACGCTGAAGAGCGGGTTGAAAAATTCAGCTTTGATGAGGATCTCTGCGTCCACATCTTTGGTGACATTGTTGAGGCGGATCAAGGGCGTATTGCCGATGGTTTCCACGATACTGTTCGAAATGCTCATGATGTCTTGAGTTGTTTAGTTTGGTTCGTCTAGATTTGGAAGTCCTGATTTTCAGAAGGTAAATGCAGACCGCACTCGCGTTTAATACCATCGAAACGCGTTTGTTCGGCGGTCATACCGGCCTCCAAAGGCTTTGTCGAGTGCCAATCCCCTATCGAAACGTAGCCTTGATTGACCAATGGGTGGTGTGGTAATTGGTTTTCTTGCATGTAGGCAGAGACCTCATTATCTGACAGATCGACAATTGGGTAAGCTTTGATGGTCGATTTCTGAGCTTCTGCAAGAGTGCGTTCAGCACGCGTGGAAGCTTGCGCTCGGCGTACACCACTCAGCCAAATCTTGCCACGATGCTCTTGCAGCGCGCGATGCATGGGCTCGACCTTGGTCATCACACTATACTTCTCCATGCCCTGCTCGCCTTGCTCCCACAATTTGCCATATAGTGCTTCGAGGCGCGCAGCGCTCATTTGTGGATGATATACCTTGATATTGAGTTCCCATGTCTTGATCAGGCGCTCTGCAAACTGATAGGTTTCTGGGAATAGGTAGCCCGTATCGATGAAGATGATTGGGATCTGCGGCGCATGCTCTTTCAGCAGGTGAAGCATAACGGCCGACTGCGCACCAAAGCTGGTGGTGGCAAGGGCCGAATCGCCATAGCGTTCAGCAATCAGTTTCATCCGATCACCTGGCGACGACAGTGATTCCAATGCCTGATTTAGGTTGGATGCATTGTCTTCCACCGTGTAATCGCTTACTGCTTTCATGCTTTCTTTTTGGTTTCGCCTAAGTTCTGATGGAAATCGGATCCGACGGGATTCGCGTTGATGTAATCCTTACGAATAACAAAATCACCAAAACGCTCGCTATCTTTGCATAAGCCTCGGTCGTCCTGTTGGTAAATGCCGTGGAACTTTGTCAACTGCGTATCAGAATCGGCCAAAGCGCCGGTCGAAGTGTCAGCCAACCCTTCGGCAATGCTACCGCAGAGGAAAGCGCTTTCGACTTTGATCCCCTCATTCTTATGGAGAGGTTTCTCTTGTTCTGGACTAGTTTCTATTGACACTGTCTTTATCATTAGTAAATCGATCATATTACTTACCATTTGAGGTGTTTCCAGCAAGCTTTATTTAACGAAAAATGCTTGCTGAGGTGAACTGACCTGAATAACTAGGTGAATTTTCAGTGATCGTGAATTTTGTAAAAGGGCAGCGTTGGGTCAGCAGCATGGAACCTGAGCTAGGGCTCGGAATCGTGGACGAAGTCGAACATGGACGGGTGTCTCTGCAATTCCCGGCACATGAAGAATCGCGAACTTATACTTCGCGGAATGCACCACTCAAGCGGGTTCGATTTGCTAAGGGTGAGGCAATTACCGATCGCGAAGGCGTTCGGATTCAAATCGTCGACGTCACCGAGAAGGAGTATTTATTTCTGTACCACGGTGACAACGATTCGTTTATCAACGAGAGCGACCTGGCTGATAATCTGAGCTTTAGCAAGCCACACGACCGTCTTTTGGCTGGCCATGCTGACCCTATGGAGGTCTTTGATCTGCGGCACGAAGCACTGCGTTTCCAGCATGCGATGCGCAGTTCACGGCTTCGAGGCTTTCAGGGTGCTCGAATCGAATTAATACCGCATCAGCTTTACGTGGCTCAAGAAGTCGCTTCGCGCTATGCGCCACGGGTGCTGTTGGCTGATGAGGTGGGATTGGGCAAGACGATTCAAGCGGCGCTCATTCTGCACAACTTGCTGCTTTCGGAGCGGGTCCAGCGTGTGCTGATCTTGGTGCCAGAATCGCTGATGCATCAGTGGTTCGTGGAGCTGTTGCGTCGTTTTCAAATCACCTTTTCGCTGTTTGATGAGGCTCGCTGTGAATCGATCGAGCAGGAACAACAGCATCAAGAGTCTGATGTTGAGCTGAATCCGTTCCTCGAAGAACAGTTGGTGATCTGTGATACCAATTTCCTCGCTGATAATCCCAAGCGTGGTGAGCAGGCCCTGGAAGCCGGTTGGGATCTTTTGATCGTCGACGAAGCGCATCACTTGGAGTGGAACAAAGATGAAGTCAGCCCAGCATACGCATTGGTGGAGAAGTTGGCGGAGATAGTGCGGCGCCTGATTTTGCTGACAGCGACACCGGAGCAGTTGGGGCGTGAGGGTCACTTTGCTAGACTGCGTTTGCTCGATCCAGAGCGTTACACGACGCTGGAGAAATTCGACGCTCAAAGCGCGGCCTATGAAGAGATCGCACATTTGGCTGATGGCTTGTTAGGTAAAGTGGCAATGAGCAATGCCGACTGGCAGCGGCTGAAGTCGTTGTTCTCACACTACACGCCTGACGAGAGCGCAGAGCTCATTGAGGGCGCAGCCATGGAGGATCGCAGTTGTCGTGCGCGTTTGTTAGAAGATTTGCTCGATCAGTATGGGACCGGTCGCGTGATGTTTCGTAATCGACGAGCCTCCATGGATGGGTTCCCGGCGCGTAAAGTGGAGTTGGTTCCTCTCAAAGCCACCAAAGGTAATGCTCATGTGGAATGGCTCGCAGGTTGGCTCCGTGCCTTGAACCCAAACGAGAAGGTTCTGCTGATTTGCTCCACGACGGAGCGTGTGTTGCAGATCGAAGAGGACCTACGAGGGCAGATCAATGTCAAGATGGGGGTCTTCCATGACGGCATGAATCTTTTGCAGCGGGACCGCAGTGCAGCATACTTTTCGGAAGACGACGGCGCGCAGATCTTGCTCTGTTCAGAGATTGGCAGCGAAGGGCGCAATTTCCAATTCGCTCATCGTTTGATTCTGTTAGACCTTCCCCAGGACCCTGCCTTGTTGGAGCAGCGCATTGGGCGCTTGGACCGTATTGGTCAGACTGAGACGATTCAGATCTTCGTACCTTACTTGGTCAAGAGTGGAGAAGAAATGATTGCCCGTTGGTATCATGAAGGCCTCGATGCCTTTGAGACGTGTCAGCAATCTGGTCACCGCTATTTTCGGGAGTTTGGCGCAGCGCTGGAACAGTTGATGAAGAGGGTCGACGCCTCGGGTCGCTATGAGAGGAAGCGTTTTGAAAAACTTCTGTCGGAAACAACGGCCTTCCATGAGGCTACGGTGAAGGAGCTTGATAATGGTCGTGATCATTTGTTAGAGTTGAATTCCTTTCGTGATGAGCCGGCGTTGAAGCTGGTGGAAGAAATTCAGCAAGCGGATGAGGACCCAGATTTGGAGATGTTCTTCCTCAAGCTGCTCGATCACTTTGGTGTGACTGTGGAAGAACTTCATCCACGTGTTTATCACCTAAAACCGGAGCACGTTTACACGGATGCTTTCCCTGGCCTCACCGAAGAGGGAGTGACCATGACGTTGGATCGTTCGATTGCTCTCAAACGTGAAGAGATTCAATTCCTGACTTGGGATCATCCCATGGTGCGCGGTGCTATGGACCTGCTGATTGGTTCGGAGAATGGTAACTGCGCCTTTGCTTACATGGACGCCACCGGGCCGAAGATGTTATTCTTAGAGGCGGTCTATTTGTTAGAGTGTGTGGCGCCTACAGAGTTGCATGCCGATCGGTTCTTTCCTTCCACGCCGATCCGCGTCTTAGTTAGTCATCGCAACGAAAATTACACAGACACCATGTCTATAGAGCAAATGGATGAATACGTGCGTCCTGGCAAACCGCAGTGGGTGCAGAAGAATGTTCAGACTTTGCAAGACCTGTTGCCCAAGCTACAAGCCTTCTCGGGGAAAGTGGCCAATGAATTGGTGCCTGACATTATTTCGGCAAATCGCGTGACGATGCGAACCAAGTTGCAGACTGAGGTTGATCGTTTGCGTCACTTGCGGTCAATCAATGATCACATTCGGGAAGAAGAAGTGAGCCTAGCAGAAACGTGCCTCAAGCATTTAGAGAAAGCCATGGCCGAAGCGCGGTTGAGACTCGATTCGATGCGGTTGCTCTTTAAAGGTGACGACTAACATTAGGGTCGGGTGTGGGCATGTCGAACATGATCATTGCCGTTAAGGTTCTCCCTTGTGCTCATCGAACTTGCTGCGGTGGATTGATCGAAGATTGCTATCGCATTCGATTACAGGAGCAGAGGGAGAAGGGTAGGGCAAAGAAGGCGCTGCTGCTTGAATTGGCCAAGTAACTTGGGATTCGACGGGCGTAAATTACTTGGGTGAGTGGTGACAGAGCTCGGCAAAGATTGTTGAGGATTGAGGGGTTAAGCGCTGCTGAAATTGAGTGTCGACTCATGGCGGCGTAGCGGTGGGTATTGTTGCTTCCGTAATTTTGTTGCCAGCAGAAAACGGTCAGGTAGCATCGCATCTGCTGATAAAGAGCCAGGGATCATCTCAGCTCGTCCGTGCAGTTCACATGGTCGGACCATCCAAAAGCAAGGAAGGTAGATCGATGTCAAGATCCTTTCCCTGGTTACGGTGAAAGTCATCCTTGTTAGCAACCATCCAAGACAGGATCTGTCCTCTGAGAGAGCCTTTTTTCGGTATTTTTTATCAAGAAAGTCCAAACACGATTTAGTCCTTTTAGAGTCTACAAGGCGCAAATAGCAGAGGGACTGCAAGTTATGGGAAAAGCAGCTACACTGTGTAATACTCCTCCCAGCCCTTACGAGGTGGTGGTCCTTCCAACAAAGCGTCGGCAATCTTGTTATTGGTGATGCGTTTGGTGGAGCGGTCAAACTCCAGCTCACCACCGAGACGTTGCGCGATCACGCCAAGACAAAACATCTGACTCAACGGTCCAGACGTAAAGAACGGCGAACGAGTTTGCTCTTCGCCCTTCGCGCCTAGAATGAAGTTCTTGTGATGCCCCGAACCAGTCTCTACTTTCGGCAGATCCTTGCCAAGTTCGCGCATCTTCTCTTCGGGAATGATGCGCAAGGGGCTGCCATGTGAGGCGCCCTTGAAAGTTAGGTCTTTGCCGTAGATCACCTTGCCTGCACCACCCATCTTGCGTCCTTCGCCAAGCTCCTCCGGTCGCTCGGGGTCGTTACGTTTTCCATCATGCCAGGTGATAGCGCAGGCCGGCTCGCTCTCGCGCTCGGGAAAATCAAAGCGAATGGTGGTGGCCTGTGGAAAGATGAATTGGTTCGGCCCATCCCGCCTTTCAGCAGTAATCTTGTTAGGCATACCAAGATTGAGAAAGCGATGGCAGGTATCCAGAATGTGCGGCCCCCAATCGCCAAAGGCGCCATTGCCATAGTCATACCAACCTCGCCAGTTACCGGGATGCAGCTTCTTGGAGAACGGGTGTTCAGGCGCCGTGCCTAACCAAACATCCCAATCCATACCCTCTGGCATTGGATCGATTGGGTAACCGTTGACATCCCAACCATGCCAACGACGACCGCCCGTCATCCAGGCAGTGATCTTGGTCACGCCCTTGATGATTCCTGCTTCTTTCCAGGCTTTGAATTGATGATAGTTGGCACCAGAATGGCCCTGATTGCCCATCTGGCAGGCCAGTTTGTGCTTCTTTTCTGCGGCCATCATCAGTTCAATTTCTTGAAATGTGTGTGCCAACGGTTTTTCGACATAGCAGTGAACTCCCTCAGCCATGGCACGCATTGAAATAGGAAAATGCGCGTGGTCAGGCACGCCAATCGTGCAGGCATCGATCTCTTTGCCATGTTTGTCGAACATCTCACGGAAATCGCGATACTTGGGCACACCAGGGAACATGCTTTCAATTTCCGCTGTGTGCCTCGAGCCGAAGGCCACGTCACACAACGCCACTGGAGTCACCATGCCGGTGTTCTGCACACTTTTAGCATCGCTTCCACCCATGTTACCACAGCCAATGTAAGCGACATTCACTTTCTCATTGGCACCCATGACACGACCTGGAATCAAGCTGTAGGAGGCACTGGCGGCGACAATCTTGGTGAACTGTCGACGTGATAGAATACTACTCATGAACGCATTGAAGCGGTCCTCGCCAAGCCTGTCCACCCTAGAACGCTACACAGGAAGATCTAAATACAAAGCCATAAAGTAGCTTGCCAAGACCTCGCTAGGCAACGCCAAGCGAAGCTTTCCTTTCGGGCTCGGTGATTGCATCAATCTTTGGCTCAATGATAGTTTACCACATCTCTGCTAATTGCCCTGTCTTAGCAAGGCTGGCCACAAGGAGTGGTGGTTTGTGACTGCTTCATGCTGGCCCTGTGGTTACAAACCGCCGTTCCTTGATTGGAAATGATGATCTTGGGGATTGCTTTGCAGGAGGGAAACGAAACAATAGCGTGCATGAAAGCTGTCTGCGTCTTCGCTCTCGCTCTTCAAGGCCTCTTGGCCACGAACGCTAGCGCTCAGCCAAACGTTCTCTACATTTTGGCCGATGACTTAGGGTATGGCGATCTGAGTTGTTACGGCAGTAAGTCAAATAAAACGCCTCACATTGATGCGCTGGGTGCTAATGGCATTCGCCTAACGGACTTCCATGCAGCGGCCTGGTGTGCGCCCAGTCGGCGCGCTTTGATGACAGGTTGCCATGCCAATCGCCCGTGGAACGTCGGTGATCAGAAATGGGGACGATTGGCTTCGTCCATCACGATTCCAGAGATGCTCAAGGAGGTCGGCTACACCACCGCGCTGATTGGCAAATGGCACCTGGAAATGAGTGAGGGTCTGCACCCACTCGATCAGGGCTTCGATTACTGGTTTGGCACTCGCGGCAGCAATGATTGGGATGGACCACGGCCTAACTACGACTCATTCAAGGACTCACCCGAGGAAGCTTGGAAGACCCCTTTGTACATCAATCGGGACAGCAAAGGTCCTATGGTGCCGCAGTCTGCATTCACCAAACGCTATACCGAAGAAACCTGTCGCCTAATCTGCGAATCTCAAGACGCCCCCTTCTTCATCTACCTAGCGCACAACATGCCGCATGTGCCAATCCATGCTTCCGAACGCTTTCGCGGCAGCAGTAAGAACGGAGTTTACGGTGATGTCATCGCCGAGTTGGATTGGTCAGTCGGAGAATTGGTGAGGACGCTGAGGGAAAGTGGCAAGCTGGACAATACCTTGGTGGTGTTCACCAGTGACAATGGGCCATGGACCATGTTCGAAGAGTTCGGTGGCGAAGCAACACCCCTGCGTGGCGAGAAATCGACTACCTGGGAGGGTGGCGAACGCGTGCCTTTCATCGCTTCTTGGCCTGACCGCATTCAGCCGGGCCTATCTGATGCATTGATCGTCAATACGGACATCTATGCCACCCTGGCCAGTTTGAGTGGAGCCAAAATCAAAAGTGGTCAGGCAATCGATTCGCATGATGTGTCAGGATTGCTACTCAAAGGCAGACCCAGCACGCGCCAGACTCATCTCTACTACTTTCACCAAGCGATGGCCTATCGTAAAGGTGATCACAAGATTCATCTCAAAACTCGCAAGCGCACCCGTGACCCGAAAACCGGGCGAAGTGAACCCTCAGTAGAGCAAGATCCTCCGCTTCTATACAATCTTGAGAGTGACCTGGTGGAACGAAAGCCCATAACAGATCAGCCGCAGTTGACTTCGCAGCTTCAAAGAGAGTTTCTAGAAGCCCAACGAGCACTCAAAGCCTGGGAACCGCTGCCAAACTAGACTCAGTGCAAGATTATGCGCTTTTACTCTACGAACTCGTACTTAACCCGGTAGTACACATCGGATCCGATGGCAGCATGACTGTGTAGCGATCCCAGAGATCTGCGCCCCAGTCTCTGGATTGCGTGGCGCTCACCTCGAGATTCTCTGCATGCGATTGCGGATCGAACAAATCAAAGGACGATCCCATATCCAGTTCTGGATGCTTGGGATCGGAAAGATCGATTAATGTGAGGTCAATCGAACTGCCACGGCTGTGGCTCGACTTGCTGGCGATGTAGCCTTCCTCGATCAAATCGCGTTTGGCCACTTTTGGATAATAAGTCGCCTTGTGGGTTACATCGTTGGCATCATTGGCCCAACGCACGAACTGGGCCACGGCGCGTTGCGGGCGGTAGGCATCGAAGACTTTCAAACCAAGCTTGTAGGGTTTCAAAGCAGTTTGCACTTTTGTAAGAGCCAATGCCAGCGGCTTGGTCCCTACGCAGCGATCAGCTTCATAGCCAGCGATTCGTTTGCCGATAAAATTCTTGCGATTGTGATAACGTAAGTCGACTTTCAAGTCAGGCATGTACTCTTGAAGATCCACAAAGCCATCACGCAAGGTGCGGGCTTTGTTGCCCTGCTGTGCCAACAAGCCACAGGCGAAGAGCAAGGGTAACAAAGCAATGAGCGTCGGCTTAGTCATTCCGGGCTAAGGACCCTGCAGCGCGATCACCGTGCGCGTCAATCCTGCGATTTCTTCTTCACTACGCAAGATCTGGCATCCTAACGAATTCTCGATCATGTTCTGCTCCATACGCAATCCTGAAGGGTACTTGGCAAAGATCTCCACCAGAGGATTGTGATACTCTATAATCTGAATAGGTGGGGAGAATTTCAAGTCATGTTCACAGGTGCAAAGAAATCCTTCTCGATTGCGGATGATGGCAAAAGAAGTGGCCCTCTCTAACAAATTGTCACCTTTGATGTGGTGCCGATAATAGCGAATCTTGTTCTGCAAATAAGTGAATAACAGCTTCTCTGGAGCATTGCCACCATAAGCTTCACGCACAGATTCCAGGATATCGATGGTGAATTCGTTTTCAAAGCTTGGGAAAAACACATTGGCACGTTTGCACAGTCGATACTCTTTCTCGGGACGGCCACTGCCACTGCCTTCCTCTTTCGGACGCCGCCAACTGTCCAAAAATCCCATTTTTTCCAGATCCACACAGTGTTGCTTCACGCCCATATAACTCATCTTCATCGCCTTGGCTAGTTCCGACACCGAAAGTCCTGTAGACCGTTTTATTGTGAAGAGGATGTCGAACCAATGTGGTCGAGCGATCTTACGCAGCTCTCTTAGAAACATTGGCAGAATGGAGTGGCAGATTTCAGGGCAGTGGTATCGAATCACTACAAAGAACCCTCCGTCAACTGCGAAACAGGCTCGTTTGACATCAGAGGTGTGCCCCTTAGACTCGCCAAACTAAATCATGCGCTACGATCGGACTGACTTAAACAAGGCTTTCACCTCCCATGCGCCAGGCTATTGGCCGCAGGAATCCATGGATGATTGGGGTAGCCACATTTGGCAGTTGAAGAATCGTGTCAATTCTCTGGCTGACATTGAACAGCATTTGATGCTTTGTGAGGAAGAGCGCAGTGGTATTCTACTCAGTGGTAATAAGCTTGCTCTATCCGTCACGCCACATTTCTTCAATCTCATTGACGAAACCGATCCGGAAGACGCTATCCGACGACAGATCATCCCACGCATCGAAGAAACGTTGTATGCCGACGATGACATGGCTGATCCCTGTGGCGAAGACTCACACATGCCAGTACCTGGTTTGGTTCACCGTTATCCTGACCGGGTGCTGTTCTTGGTCACCGACCGTTGTGCTGCTTACTGCCGTTACTGCACTCGTAGCCGAGTGGTGAGTGGCGCGGGTGAACAAGAGTTGGAGACCGATTACGAGGCAGCTTTTCGTTATCTTGAGGAACACACTGAAATTCGCGATGTGCTCTTGTCAGGTGGTGATCCTTTGCTGTTTAGCGATGCCAAGCTGGAAAAGATCCTGGCTCGGTTGCGCTGTATCCCACACATCGAATTCTTACGTATCGGCTCCCGAGTACCGATCTTTCTGCCGCAGCGCATCACGCCAGCTTTCTGCCAGATGCTGCAAAAGTACCATCCACTTTATCTTAGCATTCACACCAATCATCCACGTGAATTGACCATCGAAGTGAAGGCTGGCTTGGAGCGCCTTGCCAATCATGGCGTGCCAATGGGCAATCAGAGCGTGCTTTTGCGCGGCGTGAACGATGATGTCGACACCATGCGCACGCTCATCCATAAGTTGCTCATGTGTCGCGTGCGGCCTTATTACCTCTATCAGTGTGACTTGATTCAGGGCTCCTCTCACCTGCGTGCGCCGGTCAGTAAAGGCATTGAAATTATCGAAGGCTTGCGAGGCCACACCACGGGCTACGCCATTCCACAGTTCGTGATCGATGCTCCCGGTGGCGGCGGTAAGGTGCCGATCAATCCTGACTACGTGATTCATCGTGACGAAGAGCGGGTGGTAGTCCGTAATTATGAGGGTAAGGTGTTCGAATACCCCGAGCCGACGATGACGAAGATGAAACCACTTGAACCAGCCGCCAACACGCCCTAACCAGCGGCATGCCAGGCATCGTAGTCAAACCGCGTGCACGCATCTATCATGGACATGAATGGGTGTATGCTAGTGATATCCGCAAGACCTTCGGCGATCCAAAGCCGGGAGATGTCGTCACCCTAAAAGACTTTAAGGATCGTCCTTTAGGTTCAGGAATCTACAATCCTCAGTCGCAGATCGTCGTGCGGCGAATCTCACGGCGTGCTCAGACACTCGATTTAGACCTCTTCAAACGCCGCCTTGAGCGCGCCTTGGAGTATCGCAAGGCCTTGCCATTGGATCAGAAAGCCATGCGCTTGGTGTGGAGTGAGAGTGACGGACTGCCGGGCGTCATTGTGGATCGCTATGGTGATTGTCTGGTGTTGCAAACGTTGACCTTGGGCATGGACCAGCGCAAAGACGTGTTGGTGGAGGCCTTGCAAGAGACGTTGTCACCAACCGCGATCGTTGAACGAAATGATAGTACTATTCGCAAAGCAGAGGGCCTAGAGATCGTCAAAGGCACGTTGGTTGGCGAGGCACCCAAAGCCTTCGAGCTTCCGATCGAAGGCTTGCGCTACGAAGTGGATTTATTAGAAGGCCAGAAGACCGGCCTCTATCTTGATCAACTAGCTAATCATCAGTTGGTGGCGCGTCTAGCAAAAGGTCGTGTTCGTGTGCTCGATGTCTTTTCTCACCAAGGTGGCTTTGCGCTCACCTGCAAACAAGCGGGCGCTGCCTATGTGACCGGTATCGAGATCAGCGAAGCGGCCGTCGAAGTTGCCAAAGCCAATGCCAAGCGTAATGATTTGGAAATCGATTTCATTACTGCCAACGCGTTCAATAAGCTGCGTGAGTTTGGCAAACAAGAAGGCACGGCCTACGATCTCATCATCTTAGATCCGCCGTCCTTCACCAGAAACAAGGGCGGTCTCAAAGATGCCCTGCGGGGCTACAAAGAGATCCATCTCCGGGCCCTGCGTTTGCTAGAGCCAGGTGGTATTCTCGCCACCTTCTCCTGCTCGCACCATGTCGGTCATGACGTCTTCCATGACCTGATCAGTTCAGCTGCCGTGGATGCCAAGCGGACCTTACGTCGAGTGACCACCTACACGCAACGCGCCGATCATCCGGTCATCGCCACCATTCCTGAAACTGAGTATCTGCGAGGCGTGGCCTATGAAGTGATCGCAAGTTTCTAGTATCCAACGGTGTGCAACGGATCTGAGTGTGCGTGGAGACGCTTCTAGCTCGGTTTTGTTCCAGGCAGGGTGGTCGAACCGCAGGCTTAGGAAAGAACCGCACGCATGCGAATGGATCCTTTCGCGGCATTGGCTGGAACTTTCCAGACCATCGCGTCGGTGGTCTGTACCATGATCAAGCCATCTGTGAAAGCTTTCCGGAAGGTCGATACCAAGTCCGGCGCCATTTCAACCACGGACTCGACATCAGTTTGACCACTCAAATGAGGGTGACGAATCGTCGAATGAGGGGTGCCATCGATCATCTCCATCTTGGGAGCAGGGTGTTCAACAGCAATGGCATTGTTAGGATTACCTCCTGTGGCATATTCCCTCAAATTGTTGAGTCAATCCCCATCGGGGTCAGCATTGGGGCCAAAAATGGTTGCATCTTCAAGTTCAGGTGCGCTCCAGAAAGTCCGGTGCCATTGTTCGCAGGGTGATAGGGTCTCGCCAGTGACATTGATTGTGAGTGTGTATGTAGGCGTCTTGCGACGGTGTTGGCGCGATTTTTTGGCTCGTCATCAAAGATTGGGGACACGGAACGACCCGTAGAAAACGGCCACCATGTCATCACCTGATCATTGGATAGGAATCAAAGGATACCGTGTGCTTGAGCGC
>MDTC01065790.1_pt1 | contig 14693 bp, 25 predicted proteins | sample 811181 | NCBI WGS metagenome assembly MDTC01 (sample SAMN05326644, study PRJNA326480) | marine metagenome | isolation source: seawater | place: Pacific Ocean: North | collected 2011 | reverse complement strand
GTTTTATAAGTTAAAGTGAGAGAGCACATTACTCCCACACAAGATATATTAACATATTTAAAAGGGTATGTCAAGATCAATCTTGTTTTTTTTTTATTGCACCCACAGGGTGCAATAAAGCATGCGTACATACAAAAAAAATACAGCGGTCAAAACTGACCGCTGATTATAGTTATATATTAGAATAGTGGAATGAAACTCTTAGGTTTCTTAGGGGTAGATACACGCTTAGGCTTAACGGTGTCTCTTACTTGAGCATAAACAGGAATGTAGTGCCCATCTGATTTGGCAATAGACGAAAGTGTTGCGCCAAGCATCAAATGTACTTTTATGTTCGCGTCTCTGCCTTCGTATCCAAACCAGCACCCTGACTTTGGATCGTAGTAGTACGATGAACCTTTCTTGTATCCATCATACTTGACTACAAGTCTCCCGTTTTCAATAGTTGTATTGGTCTCTTTACTTGCCATAATAAACCTCCTAGTTTTATATGTTTAATGGCACATATAATATAACCCGTTTGTAAAGGCTTTGCAAACGCACACATACATTTTATATTTATTGCACCTGTCAGGTGCAATAAATAATTTTGGTATAAAAAAAAAGAGCCAGCACCTTTCGGTACTGGCTCACACTCAACTCTTTTGGTTACTTAAGTGATTTTGCTTTCTTTTCAATCATCTCTTGCAGAGATGCAAGCATATTCACAGCCCCCGCAAAGTCATCAAAGTTTTGAAAGAGCGTAGGCTTCTTGCCTTTAGTAGGCTCTGTCTTAAACCGAATAGAGCCGTCCTCACTTTCAATCAATGACTTTCGCACAGTTTCAGAGCAGGAAAGTACCTCATCTTCACGATGAATACCGTTAGTAACTGCATTTTGCAACACAGAGACAACCTCTTGGAACTCTACAACTGGAATACGCTGTTTTCCGTATCCCTTGCGGTTTTCGACTGTACTGAAAGCGATGTACCACTCCCCATCTACCTTTTCAAATCCAATACTGGACTTGATGATTTCGTTAGCAGGGCGTGACTGTTCCTGTTTGGAACCGAATAACATAATGGTATCAGACATTTGATACTCCTTTGAGTTTGGGTTTATACCAAGAGCGTTCTCTTGATACTATAAATGTAACCATATTAAAAGTATATGCAAGTGTGTAAGCCATCTTTTTTTTATTGCACCCTCAGGGTGCAATAAAGATATAAGTTAAAATAAAACCACCATCAAAAGATGGTGGTTTATTTATCAGTTAAGTTATTACTTTAATGACTTTGCTTTCTTTTCAATCATCTCTTGTAAAGACGCAAGCATACTTACAGCACCTGTAAAGTCATCAAAATTTTGAAAAAGAGTTGGTTTCTTCCCTTTTGTAGGCTCTGTCTTAAATCTGACAGTTCCATCTTCTGACTGAATAAGTGATTGCTTGACCACATCCACACACGCAAGTTCTTCGTCCTCGCGGTGTATTCCGTTGGTGACTGCATCTTGCAATACAGACACAACATCTGCAAACTCACTCACAGGTATGCGCTGCTTTCCATATCCTTTGCGGTTCTCAACCGTACTGAAAGCAATATACCACTCCCCATCAATTTTCTCAAACCCAATGCTGGATTTGATGATCTCGTTGGCAGGTCGTGACTGTTCTTGTTTATTCCCGAATAACATAATTGTATCAGACATAATAAATTCTCCAATGAATTTTAGTTTTGAATTAACCAAGAGAACCGTTCTCTTGATATATATATTATAGCATATACAAAAGTATATGCAAGTGATTATATGCCTTTTTTTTCTTTTCTTTATTGCACCTGTCAGGTGCAATAAAGTTTAATCTGTATTATAAAATAAAAACAAAAAAAAGCAAGATGGGTTTCCATCTTGCTTGCGTATATATACGACTAATCGAATAAAGATATAAAAGTTATCTCTTTCTTCTTCTTCTCTGGCTTCTTGGTTTTGATGCTACCAGTAGTATAATGTATCTCTACAGGTTTCATCATAACTCTTTTACGAGTAACCATTTTACCATCTATTTCCACTTGGAAGTGCTGTATATTAACCACTTCGTATCTATCTTTACACTTCTTAACCATAAGAATGCTCCATAATAAAGGTGAGTAAAGTAGCCAAAACTGCTCTGACTACATATATAGTATAACATATTCAAAGGCGTATGTACATGCAAGTTATACTTTTTTTTATTGCACCTGTCAGGTGCAATAGATTAATATCTGATAACAAAAAAACCCGACAAATGTCGGGTTTTAAGAGAAGAAAAGCAATTATTTCTTCTTTACTGGTTTGGATTTATCTTTTCCCATTTTAAGTTTTCTTTTCTCAAAACAAGTTTGGCAAACGATTTCTGTCAAGAACTCTTGAGGCATTGTAAAGCCCATAAAGACTTCTCTTTTAAGAGGCCAAGATTTCTTGTAACATATTTCTTTTACTCTGAACTGATGTTCGCAGGAAGAACATTCTAAATATTCATTATTACCGCTATGATTTACTTTTGTCCAAGACATATATTATCTCCAAATAATAAAGGTGAGTGCTAAGGAAATCCTTAACATATATAGTATAACACATTCAAGAGCGTATGTATATACAGTTGCATACTTTTTTTTATTGCACCTGCCAGGTGCAATAAATAATTTTGGTATAAAAGAAAACTCCCATCGCAGTAACCCTACATTACCACGATGGGAGAGACCAATGGTCTTTTACCCCATTAACTCTTCAATGACTTCGCTTTCTTCTCAATCATTTCTTGTAAAGACGCAAGCATATTTACAGCCCCTGCAAAATCATCATTGTCTTGGAAGAGGGTGGGCTTTTTCCCTTTCGTAGGCTCTGTCTTGAACCTAATAGAACCATCTTCCGCCTCAATCAATGACTTTCGGACAGTTTCAGAGCAACTAAGTTCTTCATCTTCACGATGAATACCGTTGGTCACTGCATTTTGCAATACAGCGATAACCTCTGGAAACTCATTCACAGGGATACGCTGTTTTCCGTAGCCCTTGCGATTTTCGATTGTGCTAAAACTAACGAACCACTGTCCATCAATCTTCTCAAAACCGATAGTTGAACGAATAATGTCCTTTGCAGGACGGACTTCTACATTGCTTTCGCCAAATAAACTAATAATATCAGACATCTGATACTCCTTATAAAGTTTGAGTGAATATTAAATACCAAGAGCATTCTCTTGATGTTATATATATAACCTTATTAAAAGTGTGTGCCAGTATGCACACCTATCTTTTTTTTATTGCACCCTGAGGGTGCAATAAAGATATAAGTTAAAACACCTCACACTCTTGTGTGAGTGTGAGGGTAAAAAACATTTATTTTAATTTATTATTTTAATGCCAGTAAGCATCTCAAAATCTCTTACAATTTCATCTACTTTATCTTTAGATTTCATAAATCCATCAGCCGCTTCTTCTATGCTCATTTTGCGTCTGTTTGAACATGAGCCTTCAGAGTCAAAGTTGTGTGACTCCCAATAAGGTTCATCAGAGGCGTCACAGTTTTGAAAAGATGGATCGGCAGGCATCCTGCTAACATAGTCAACTATTATTTGAACTTGCATTCTAGATATAAAAGAATATACATCAGGCTCAGAGTTAGATCTTGAAATTATTTCTGACAACTCTCCTAACCTGTTATCTCTAACGTATTCACCTCTGCTATCATATATGGCAACTTCAAAGGAATCGTACTGTGTAGGCTCAAGATTATTTTCTCTTGGGTTGCAGTATGCGTATTCATTCGCCTGTATAGACACTTGAAACCCATTGCTGAACTTAAGTTTTTCGTATCCGTTTCTTTGGTTTCTCTTTAATTTTGAAATAAAGGGGTATTGATTAAGTAATGACATAGCCATTCTCCTAGTTTTAAGGTTAAGTCAAGATTTCTCTCTTGACATATCATTATAACACATAGTAAGGGGTATGTAAATGTGCGCACCTATATTTTTTTATTGCACCTGGTAGGTGCAATAAAAAGATCCTCAAAGTAACAAACCAGGCTCTTTGGCCTGGTTTGAAAGGCTTAATTATATTAGAAAGATTTTAGAATGTAGCATTTACCCTTAGACTCAATATATGCAGTCGAAGTATTTGAGTAGCACATCAAATATACTCTATAAAGTTTCATGTGAGTCATTCCACGAGAGTTCTTCACAGGAATTTCAGTTTTGTAACCAGTTCGAATTTTGCCACCATATCCAGACACACTTGTCTGAACCTGCGCTCCTCCAACATGTATAGTCTCTCCGTTTTCAATATAGTAGCAAGAACCTATCTTTTCGGTTTGTAATAATTTTGGCATTTTTACTCCATAATAATTAAATAGTGAAATATCAAGATTGATAGCATCTTGATATTCTTATTATAACATAATAAGAAGTTTATATCTACATGTATATACTTTTTTTTATTGCACCTAGCAGGTGCAATAAAGTTTGATTAATTAAAATTAACTCGTGCATATGCACGAGTTAATTAAGCAGGATAGATAACTATTCAGTAGGCGCAGAATCCAAAGATTGTACTTCGTCTGCAACGCTTTTCGCAGCCCCTACGTGTCTAGAGGTTGTACGCGAATGGCTGTGTTTGCCCGTGTAATCTATAACGATCTTACGACCTTTTGTAGATGTGTATCCTATCATCAATGAATAAGACCATAATATATTGCCATTAGTGTGAAATCTGTGTGTAGATCCAAACTTTGATGTTTTAGCAGATTTATTATTAGCCCATGCATTGGCTATATCTTGATTTGTCATTTTGACACTCCATTTATATTGTGAAACCAAGGAACCATTTCCTTAGTAAATATATTATAACATATAATAAAGTATATGCAAATGTGTATATACATTTATTTATTGCACCTAGCAGGTGCAATAAGACACAAAAAAACCCCAACTCAGAATTCTGAGTTGGGGGCAGCGATATTTTCCGTATTTTTTGTCTATTTAACTATGAAAACACTGACACTTCGGGCAAACTATTACCGTTTTCTTAATGCCAAAGAATCCGTAATTTACAACATCTTGTATATCAGACTTCTTAAGTTTTTCAGTGCTGAAGAACCTAACTCCATCTTTACTTTTGGCTATAAGTTTGGGGGCTTGAAATTCGTGCTTACATTCTGCACAGACATATGTAGTATTTGACGACATATATATACTCCATTTGAGATTGATATAAACATTCATATCAATCAGTTAAGGTGAGCGTCAAGACTGAAGTGCCTTGACACATACATTTTAACATATATAAAAGTATATTCAAACAAGTATGAACTATTTTTTTTATTGCACCCGAGAGGTGCAATAAAAAAGTAACTGAAGATAAAAAAGCGAGGGGAAAATCCCCTCGCTTAAGCCAGTATAAATACTAGCAACCCCAACGACGCTCCCACGCCATCTCTTGTGCGGCATCATACTGGTCTTGCTCATATTGCTCAATCCTATCGAGCCAATAACCTGCTAAAACCTCAACCGCCGACTTCCCAAATTTTTCGTTAAGAACTCTTGTGCCATTTACCCATTTGTACTCTCGTTCAAACGCGTCCCAACCCATTTCATTATGCTTACCAGAACCGTTACAAGCAGAGCATGTAACATCATAACGCCCAGAGAAGTATGCTTCTTCAAAATCTGGGTCGTCATAAAAGTCCTCACAGGAAAGGCCTCCAGCGTCAATCGATGGATTGACCATAGTTCCTTTTCCATCACACTGATAACAATTTACAGTTTTAAACGGGATTACACACTCATACTTGGAGAGCACAGCCTCATTGAACAGAACACCTTCAGGCAAAATCTCAATGAACTTCTTCATCTTCTCTGAAAAAATTCCCCAATCAGTTGTCTTGAATTCCTCTATGCTACCCTCAAAGAATACTCCCAGAATTTCTCCTTCGAATTCTTTGTCAGTTTGCAAATCAACAAGAGCAAAATTGCCCTTATTCTTTACAAGCGCATAAGCCTCATCAAGAAAGAACTCATCATCAAGCGAAAGAAATACCTTTCCATCCCTTGTTGTGAGTCCGTATGAGGATGTGTCCCCAATAAGCGAGTTAATAACGCGGCTATCGCCCCAATAGTTATAGTTGTCCATATTATTAGACATATAATCTCCTAGATTAAAGTGAAAAGCCAAGAGCATTCTCTTGACATACTTAATTTAACAAATTAAAAAGATGATTCAAGATTAAAGTGGAAATTTTTTTTTATTGCACCTAGCAGGTGCAATAAAGGGTATACGCAAACAAGAAAGGACAGGCTAAGCCTGTCCTTAATTTTATTTATTATTAAAATGCTGTATCCATAATCTGCTGAGCATAATCAGCAAACAACGTCAGCTGGCTTCCCATAATATTTACAGCCTTTTGAGGATTGCCGTTGGCCTTCTCAACAAACTTATAAAAGCACTCTGAGAGGTTACCCTTGCTATCCTCTTCGTAAATTGCAGTAGTTTCAACGAAATAATGCCCCATAGTCTCATAATTATTTAAGCAAACTTTGTTCAACATAATAGCCACTTTAATTCGCTTAGGAGTAATAGCCGCATTAGGATATGTGCGTCTTATCTGCTGCATAACCTTATCCACCTCTTCAGAGGTAGGCTGTGGAACGGTTGTATTAGAGAAATAACTAGGAATTTTAATATCAAACATGATATATCTCCATGTATGTGTGTGAAAACAAAGGGTGAGTCCCTTTGATATATATAATATAACCTGTTGTAAAGACCATCTGTATTTTTATATATCTTTTTTTATTGCACCTGATAGGTGCAATAAGCTCCATAAATTAAAGGCGCTCAATATTGAACGCCTTAAGTGTTTGCAGTTTATAAAGTCATCTGTATCCATTGTCTGTATACAGCCTTCTTTTCTTTCTTTAACCAGTTTATTAAAGAATCAAAGTCATAAAATACTATAGTATGATAATCTTTTGCACTGCCCATAATAATACAGTTTCGGCCTGATAAACCACATATTTTATCTGATATGAAAAAAGTGCTAAAGTCCAGTTCCATTACTTGTGTTGGTTGAAATCCATACCTTTGAAAAATAACTTTTATATCTTTTCTTCTGGCTTTTCTTTCTTCCTGATGCGGACAATCATCCACATACTTTTTCACAGATACTAATTGAGGATCAAGAACTAATTCCTGATTTCGATTAATATATAAACCTAGTGGTTCTGGATTAAACTCTTTAAACTTCATCTGTAGGATTGGGATTGTTAAACTCATGATTATTCCATATTAAAGGTGAGTACGCGCAAGCCTGTGTGACTTGGTATATATAATGTAACTTATTTAAGAGTATATGAAAACATAATAATGCTATTATTTATTGCACCTTATAGGTGCAACAAATATATTTACACAAAAGATTAAGAGCTATGTATATAGCTCTTTTATATTTTAAGTAGAGGGATAGTCTCCGATGGGAACAGGCAGAACCATATCCGCACTTGAATCTTTTAACGCTTCTTGTGCTGTAGAAAGATTTATATAAACTCTTGAATCTCCATCACAAAGCCAGTCACCCCACTCTTCAGCAAAACTAACAGTCACGAAAACTAATTTTCCTTCAATGGGCAGCTTCTCTTTATTCGCTTCAATAATACGTTTAATATTTTCGTCTCCACTTTTAAGAATAGACTCAAACGACTCAGCAGGACGTCTTTCTTTAAGAAGGTGCCTTAATATTGCGCGTGTGTAAGCCTCCTCGGTAAAGAAGAAGCATTGAAAAGCAAGTAGTTGTTCAATCCACTCAAGTGCGATATTGTTACCTTCCTTTCTCTCTTTAAGGTTAAATCTTATCCAGTTAATAGTAAGTTCATTAAGCATTTTATTTCCTAATGTATGTGTGAATTTATCAATGGACTATCCATTGACAAGCTTAATATAACACACGCAAAAGTATTATTTAATTAAATAATACTTTTTTTTATTGCACCTGTCAGGTGCAATAGAGTCGCATACATACAAATAAACTCACCTCGTACGAGGTGAGTCTTTACGTTCGATTTGTTAATTTGGAATTTGCCCCATCAGTCGCCGATGCTCAAGAGCGTCAAGCCTTTTTTGGCAAGACTGAATTTGCCACGAGAGATAAGCAATCATTTGAATGTAACTGATTGGATCGTATGTTGGATCGTTTTTTCTTCGTTCCATATCTACTTCAACACAGTGCCTGTGCCAAAGAATTTCTTTTATTCTTTTTACAAGTTCATCTGAATCTACAATTTTATTAACAAAAGATTCATACTCTTTTTTCATATCTATGTAACGCTGACACAATATAATATTTGTGTCTATTTTTAGATTGGCCATAATATATCTCCAATTATTGTGAATGTGCAAGCAGAATTACTTACATATATAATATAACTTATTATAAAGTTTATATACGCATGCGTATGCTCTTTTTTTTATTGCACCTAATAGGTGCAATAAAATCGCGTGTGTGCGAATAAGAGAGATGCAATTGCATCTCTCTTAAAAAACATTCTAATGTTTTACTTCAGCGCCTTTTCATAAGCCTTATTGAAAACATCATGCCAATAGTAATCAGTATAGTTAAACATACAATGACAAGTGAGCAAACCTCCAAAGTCTCTAAATTGCGGGAACTTATCGTTTACGTCATCGTATAGGTCCGCAGTTAAACTAACAAACCCCAAAAGTCCTTCTTTATTGGCGGGAAAGGTGTACTTTCTTTCTGCAATAACAGTAATTGACTTTTCTTTTGAATAGATCTTATGAATCTCAAAGTCACTACTTTTAATGGGGTGATTCTTTGGAACCATCATATAGAATGCTGCTGACACATTAGAGTTAAAATCTGCGATTACGCGTGAGTATCCGTCAAAACAGATAGCCGCGTCCATCTCTGACAAAACTTTGTGACAATGGCTGTATGCTTCAAACAATGTTTTATCATTGTTAAAAGCAAAGAAGGAAAAGATAAACTGCCCACTTGCGTGGCATGGGTGAGCACATATAATGTATCTCATCGTTAAACTCCAGTTTTAGGTTATAGTGAGTGCCAAGAACATTCTTGACACCATCATTATAACATATTAAAAGTGATATAGATCAAACTTAATGCTCTTTTTTATTGCACCCGCAGGGTGCAATAAATAAAGGTATAGGCAAAATAAAAGCCCCATCCCGTTAGGGATGAGGCTTGGGATGCCAGTCCAGTTCAGCGGTTGGTTAAAAACGAAAGGGAGAAATATGTTAGTTAGTTCTTTCGAACGAATGGCCAGTAGGCTTTACTAAAACTCTGCCACATGTATGTCGTTGGGCTTCACCAGTGGCTATGCCTTATATGCTTCCTAAGAACGCTTGGACGTTATTCATGGCTGCAGAACATCTTCGCAGGACTTAGAGAGTACCGAGATACTCATAACACATAAGCCAACCCATCAAGAGCATTCTCTTGATGTTATATATATAACCTTATTAAAAGTGTGTGCGTATTGTTACGCCCATCTTTTCTTTATTGCACCCTGCGGGTGCAATAAAGAAGTTAATTAAAATAAATAAGACCTAGATTAAATCTAGGTCTTTAAAACTTTTTTGTTAAAATAAGTTTTCTTTAAAGATAACAACACCTTCATCTAAAAGACGATTGCAAACATCTCTTATCGATAAAAGTTGCGCTACAGAAAACGCAGGTGCCTTACTCATGTACTCGCAAACGCCCTCTGCAGTGTACGTCACTTCTGTGATACATTCAGGTACTTTACAATCGGGTACCTCAACGTTTTCTACTCTTGAGACTTCTTGGCTTTCTCTCAATAGTTCTTCACTGACGTAACGATAAACTCCACTGCCTTCAATGCAAGAGCTGATCTCATCACAAGTAAACAGCTCAAATCCTACATATATGTTTTGGCAAGAGTTCTGACGCGCCATGTATTCTTTGGCAAACTGAATTGAGTTTGACAGAGTTAAACGCATGTCCATACGACAGTACTTGCTCGTACCCATCGCGTGGTAAGGTTTGCCATTGGTGTCTGTTGATAATAGTATTAAATGCTTTATTCCTCGCATTTTTATTCTCCAAGTTATAAGTGAAAAGTCTAAAGCTATTCTCTAGACAATAATAATATAACTCATTAAAAAATATATGCATATAAATATATACTGTTTTTTTATTGCACCTATCTGGTGCAATAAAAATATTTGACAAAATAAGATGATAACCACATGTGTATGTGGTTATCAAATGACACATTCAAGATCAAATGGATGTGTGTCGCACCCACTTCACCTTGTCACTCTGAGTAATAAAAGATAGCATACGAGTGACCCCTTTCTTGATTAAGGTTAGGAGGATATACTATCTTCAAGTTTTTCCTCTTACAATATAATATAACATAATTAAAAGTATATGTAAATAGTTTTAATTGCTTTTTTTTATTGCACCACATGGGTGCAATAAATCTGTACATGAGAAAAGTGAGATGAGAAAGATTAATCTTTCTCATCTCAAGGTCAGATATATTTTAACTAACCTCTCCCCATTCTACCATCTTCTTTAGAAATTCTGGCTCATAACTCACATGAAACCCCATGGCTTCCATCGCCTGGGTCACATCAAAGACCTCTCTATCTGTAGCCTCTGGCATCATCTCTTTGAGATAAGTCCAGTGATAGAAGGCGCCCTCTCTCTGAAGTGGAACCCACTGTCTTACCTCAGGGTAGCCTACCGCATAGATGAGTATGTGCGTTTCATATCCATTTATGTTTGACTCCACAACTTGACATCTAGCACCTGATAGCCCCGATCTCTTTATAAGTTTCCCATCTATCATATCATTTATAGATGATGTACTTTGTTCATTTTCCATTTTATTACTCCATAATAGTGAATAATCAAAGAGTGAATCCCTTTGACATATATATTATAACATATTAAAAAGTATATACAATTCTATACATACTATTTTTTATTGCACCTAACAGGTGCAATAAAAAGACCCGCAAACTAGTGCGGGTCTTAGGAGGAGGTAATGTAAAGTGGTGGGCCTACTAGGACTTGAACCTAGAACCTACCGATTATGAGTCGGGTGCTCTAACCAATTGAGCTATAGGCCCTTAAAGACAAAGTCAGTATATGCAGGATAACTGACCTTGTCTAAGTTTTTTGCAAATTATTCTTCTTGATGTAGGTTATTCTCAACAATCATCCCAATAAGGATAGCCGAAACCATACCTATACCTACGCCCGTAAACAAGAATAGGCAGGCAGTCTGTACGATGTTGGGATCGGCGGAACCACTTGTTCCATAAAGGCCGACCATGTATCCTGATATAAAGAAAGATATGCAGATAAATAATGATAATAATAATGCTTTCATTGTGAAAACTCCATAGGTGAATGTAAGCAACATTGCTTACATATATATTATAACTTACTTAAAAGTTTATAGCGGGTATGTATATATAGATATATTTATTGCACCAATAAGGTGCAATAAATTTTACTAAAAGAACAATGAGCGGCAAACTTGCCGCTCATAAAGACAAATACTAGTTTATCTTATTTGGACTTTTTACGAAAACAAAGGTGATAACGCAAGAAGTTGAATATTCATAATGTACTTTTGTATACATCTGTACACCAATCAATGTCCAACCCTCAATGTTAATAGGAATACTTGCATCTTCTACATCTATTTCATCGTTATAAAATTCGATATAAAGTTTGTCCCCCTCAATTCGACAGCCGTCATATAATTGGCCACAGGGCATATTTTTTATTAGTCTATCTGCTTGATCAGCAGTCATCTTTTATCTCCAAGTGCATGTGTAAGTATATAAGCAAAATTACTTATATATATAATGTAACCTGTTAAAAAGTTTATATGTGTTTATATAGATATTATTTATTGCACCTTATAGGTGCAATAGAAAATAGACTTTACACAAAAAAGATATGGATTGAAGTACTTCAATCCATATCCGTGTGTTTGCTATTATAATTTTGAAAACAGACTTGACAATCTTACGCAAGAGTCTGAAAAGTTAATTTCCTCGCCTTCTTCTAACGCAGCCGCTAAAAGCAACATTAAGTTAAAAGGAACTGCGGGTACTTCCATAGCTTGAATTTCTTTTTCCAGAACATTTATCAATATAACTTTGTTTGATATAAAGAAGAAAAAGTTTTTCTCGCTCATAAGATGCTCGGTCCAAGCTGTTCTAAGCATTGATGATACAGTTGTAGATAGCTTTGTATCTTGAGAAAAGTTTTTGAATGGTTTTACTAACTCATTATGAAACTCTCTAAAGAAAGGTGGTAAGTCATCTATATTGGTAGGCATGAAGATTGGTTCTTGCATTTTTTAACTCCTAAGTGTGAATAAGTAAGCAACATCGCTTACATATATATTATAACTTATTAAAAAGTTTATAGCAAACTTGTACATACACATATATTTATTGCACCTGGCAGGTGCAATAAAGTTTGCTCGCAAAAAAGAGAGACTAGAATTTCTAATCTCTCAATCCCTGTCGACTTTCTCTACCGAAGAGACTTGGGCCACAGGTAACCTTCAAAGTTAGCCAGCACCTCTTTTAACTTTACTGCCTTGGCTCCTCCCACTTCAGTGTTGAAAATAGGATTAAAATCATCGTCACATCGAAAGATTAAGGTCTCTCGTCCATTGTCAGAAACCATATATCGCTTTCCATTGAAGATCACATACGCTTTCTTAATCTTTGTCTTAACTATATCAGTTTCTCGTTTTACTATTTCCATTTTTTTCCTCTTATTAGGTAAAACATCAAAAGGAAAACCCCTTTGATATATATATTATAACATATTAAAAAGTATATACAATTCTATATGTACTTTTTTTTATTGCACCTATCAGGTGCAATAAAAAGTATGCGTAAAGAAGGAAACCCCGCCAAACGGCGAGGCTTTTTTTGCTTATAAATTATGCAGACTTTTCAGGCGAAGGTGGGTCAAGACGAAAAAGTCCAATTACATACTCAACTGTCTCTCCTTCCCATAGGCGGTTTAGAGTTCTTTTGTCAAAGAAACCCTCCATTAAAACTTCTCTGTGCCACGTACGGCCGCCATCTTGTGATACATATACTGCAATCATGATTATTCTCCAAAAGTGAATGTGTAAGCAAAATTACTTACATATATATTATAACTTATTAAAAAGTTTATAGCAAACTTGTACATACACATATATTTATTGCACCTGATAGGTGCAATAAGCGCTAACTCAAGAGAGGGCGGGAATTGAACCCGCCTTACCTTACAAGCCCGTGCACTGACTTATAAGAATAATTGTTGTAAAGCAACCCGCCTACTGTTACTGCAGCCCAGTCAACACCTCTCCTCAAGTAAGTTTGTAAGCAGAATTTACTTACATATATAATATAACTTATTGAAAAGTTTATAGCAAGTCTACATACACATATGTTTTATTGCACCTGATAGGTGCAATAAAGATTGTTTAGAACAAAGAAAAACCCAACCGTTTATAGATTGGGTTTAAAACAAGCTAAAGAATTAATTTCTTTTATTTTTGTTGTTTGCTGTAACTAGATGTTCGGCATTATGCATGGCATGTGCAATCTGCTCCAAAGAACGAAGACTCTTATATTCGTCTTGATTCATTGAATAGAGATTGAGCAACTGCTCCATTGCTTGAAAGTTTGTGAGAAGTCCATCGCGTTGAGCACGAAAGATCTTCTCTGACTTCTGCTGAACCAGATTTCCCTCAATGATTTTATCAATCACTACAATGGCTTCATCTAGTTGTCGAACAACAGTGTCCGAATTGCTGTTTTTTGGTGCCATTCTTTTTCTCCTGAATGTGTATGTGAATATAAGCCTAAGTGACTTATGTATATAATATAACTTGTTATACGGGAGGTTCAAATCTTCACATACTCTTTTTTATTGCACCCTGCGGGTGCAATAAAGAAATTTTTAACAAAACAAAGCCCACACTCTTACGAGTGTGGGCAGGTTCTACAACAAAGTATATAGAAGATTAATCTACACGCAACAGTTTAATAACTGTTGTTTCACGCGAATAGACTTCCCCTGGATGAGCAGTAAAAGCACTTCCATCTTTAAGTTCAAAAGGCTTTGATGGATCATCTGCATTGCCGATAATAATCCAGACCTCGTCTGTGCTCACGGGTTGTATATGAGTACTCAAGATTTCATGCTGATGTTTTGCATCACCGCCGAGACCTTTTGGGTTAAAGATAAGGTCAAAAGGCAAACCTTTATCGTGTCTGATTACGGCATATTCCTCTAAAGAAACAGCGCCTTTATAGCCTTTAAATTCATTTGGGATCTGTGCCTTGAAGTAGCGACAGGTGCCAAAAGAATAACCCGCTGTATCAAGAACTTCAGTCCATGCAAGGGTCATGAGCATATCAACAGGGTTGATATCTACTCCATCCTTTTGAATGAAAGAGCCAGCAGGTCGCCCAAAGTAGCCGCGGCCATACGCATTGACGGTGTTCATGATGGGTGCAGAAAGGTCGAAGACCTCATTACTAATAGTTTCAGTATTCATTATATCTCCATATGAATAAGGTGAATGAAACATCTAGGGAGATTCCCTAGACACATATAATATAACTCATTAAGATGTATGCTCATTG
>MDTC01273296.1_pt1 | contig 14696 bp, 9 predicted proteins | sample 811181 | NCBI WGS metagenome assembly MDTC01 (sample SAMN05326644, study PRJNA326480) | marine metagenome | isolation source: seawater | place: Pacific Ocean: North | collected 2011 | reverse complement strand
TAAGAGCCACTGGCGAGATTTGAACTCGCGACCTCCTCATTACCAATGAGGTGCTATACCCCTAAGCCACAGTGGCGTAATTCTGCCGACTTGCATGATGATTATAACGCTTCGTCAAATATATCAACTGGACAAATAGCAATTTATGAGGAGAGTTATCCTCAAAGATTAATAATCGATTTTACCGAAATTACGCCAAGGAAGGCAACTTCCTTAGATGGGATAAGATGGGAGAGAGTCTAGAAAGCAAAGCAGAAATAAAACGTCGAATGAAGGATTTGCAAACTCAGGTCGATGAATTGAAAGATTTGGTTAACACATTACTGAGTGTGATATGTGAAGAGCCAGATGGTGTTCATACCGGAGCAGCACCCACAATTCCAGGGCAATCACAGACTAAATTCTGTATGTGATTAACCTTTGACAACGATGTTTGGCTTCATTCTAACAACAGGCCTTGCTAAGCCCGCTCGGCTAGTTAGGTCAATAACCTCATCGACATCTTTGTACGCATCCGGAGCTTCCTCAGACAGGACATTTGGCGTCGACGCATGGATCCTAATTCCAGAATCTTCGAGTCGACGTTTGAGGGCTTTGCCATCGATGGTTTGCTTTGCTTTGGTGCGCGATAATGCTCTTCCAGCACCATGGCAAGATGAACCAAATGCTTGATTCTGGCCGTTTTTAGGTCCAGCCATTATCCATGATCCTGTCCCCATGTCCCCGGGCACTAACACTGGTTGTCCAGTCTTCTGAAAGTTGTCTTCAACGTGGCCACTATCACCAGCAAAGGCTCTGGTTGCTCCTTTCCTGTGGATAGCACACTGACAATTTTTACCGTGAACAATATGGGTCTCAATTTTTGCAATATTATGGGCGACATCATACAAAGTCCGGGCTTCGCCGTCTACTCCCATTTCAAGGCGTAATACCTCTCTTAATCGATGTGCTAGAGCGCTTCGATTAGCAAAAGCAAAGTTTGCTGCCGCATTCATTTCTTGGAGGTATTGCTGTCCCTCTCTCGAGTGGACAGGTGCACAGGCTAATTGTCTGTCAGAGAGAGTATAATCATACTCTTCAGCATACCAGCCATCGTTAGTTCGCTTATATTTCTGCTCAAATTTTCTTGAATGCTCGCTGCAAACCTGGTGGCCTAATCCACGCGACCCAGAATGTATCATGGCTAGTAATTGCCCTTCATACAATCCCCAATGCTTCGCAGTATCCTCATCAACAAGCTTCTCCACAGATTGCAACTCGAGAAAATGATTGCCACTACCTAGTGTGCCAAGAGCACGTAAGCCCCGTTCTAGCGCTCTATTAGAGAGTGTAACATCATCAACATCAAGTAATCCATTTGATTCTATTGACAAAAGATCTTCATGATAGCCTATACCCATATCTACTGCGGCTTGGGCGCCACCCTCGGTTAGAGCACGGATTTGGGGCATGTCGATATCTAGCCCTCCTTTCCCAGAGGCACCAGCAGGAATTCTGCCGGCAATTCTGCCTCCCAGTTTCTTGAGATTTGGCACGTCATCTATGGTCGCATCGAGGGCCAATACTCTGACGCCACAGTTGATATCAAAGCCTACCGCTCCAGGCGATATACCGCCACCATTGTCGCCGTGCTCAATATCAGTGGCAATAACCCCACCGATAGGTAATCCGTAGCCAAAATGCCAATCAGCCATGGCCCATGCTTCTCCGACTATACCTGGTATTTCTGCAGCATTTACCAGTTGTTCAGGCCCCCTATCGTCGATATGGTGATTGAAATGGGCTTGGTCTGTAACGATTCTAGCATCGACATTCATTTTGCCATGAGCCTTGATGCGCATAGTACCATCATCTTCAGCCTGAAGATGCTTGCGCCATTCATCGCCCATATACCCCGGCATGGTTATTCACCTTTGAGGATTGCCAATATATTAGTTATACAGTCGCAGGGTTCAAGTCTTGGTTGGCCTTGGAAGTTACATTCAGTAGGTGAAATCCATGACTATGGCCCCAATTGATTTAGCAGTCTTCCACGACAATGGCTACGTCAGAAAACAGTGTCGAGTTACTGATTTGTGGTTCTGGACGGCCGATGAAAAACGGGATACCTGCGGAGATACCAGTGAAGACGAATATACCTTCATCGGTAATCCGTTGATAAGTGGTTATAACATGCGGGGCAAGGCATTGAAAGATGCTATGAGAGATGCATTTCTTGGATTTTTTGAGGGGCTTGAACATACTAAAATTGAACCTTATCCAGTCCTTGCAAGGTGGCGTGATGACATCCATCTAACCATTGCCTCGATTGCAGACTTTCAACCCCATGTGACCTCCGGAATGGTCGAGCCTCCTGCAAATCCGTTAGCGATTTCCCAACCTTGCATTAGACTGACCGATGTTGATGCAGTGGGTCGTAGTGGACGTCATCTGACCACTTTTGAAATGATGGCCCATCACGTTTTCAACCGACCTGATGAGGGAAGGATGTACTATTGGATGGAAGATTGCGTTAGATACTGTCATGAAATGCTAACGGAAACCTTCGGGATTGATGCGGCTGAAATAACCTATGTAGAAAATCCATGGTGCGGAGGTGGCAATGCCGGTCCAGCAGTCGAAGTGATTGTAGGAGGTTTAGAACTAGCTACCCTTGTTTTCATGAATCTTGTAGAGGATGAAGATGGTGATGTCGAAATCAAGGGTGATCGATATCGCGAGATGCCTCTTCAAATAATTGACACTGGTTATGGTCTTGAGCGATTTTGTTGGGCAGCTGCTGGAACCCCAACAATCTACGAGGCGATATACCCCGAAACGGTGGCTTGGTTGAAGGAATTAACGGGCTTTAGTGGGATTACCAGTCAATGGTCTGAACTAGATTTAGATAAGATACTGGGTGAAATGAGTAGACTAAATGGTATAATGAATATCGAAGTTGGCGTTGACGGGGAAGAGTTGCGCTCGATATTTATCTCCAGACTCAGTGACCGCGGTATATCTATTACCAAACAGCAATTTAGTGCCATAACCGACCCTTTAGCTAGGATATACGCTATTCCAGACCATTTACACGCCCTGTGCAATATGTTGGGCGATGGATTAGTCCCATCAAATGCCAAAGCCGGGTATCTTGCGAGGATGTTGGCTAGAAGGACTCTCAGAATGCGTGATGAACTTGGTATCAAAGTTTCACTAGCCGAATTAGCACTCCACCATATCCGAGTCAACTTAGGCGACAAAGCGATGAAACAAACCTCAGACGGTATAGCAACAATTCTTCAATTGGAGGAAGAAAAATACGCTGAAATGCTTCGCAAGGGACAGCAAGTGATTAGGACAATGTTGGCTAATGTGGAAAAGACAGCAGATTCTATTGATGATGAGTTATTATTTGCTCTTAACGATACACACGGCATTGCTCCAGAGATGGCAATCTCTCTAGCCCATCAATCTGGTTGGGATGCTATGACATTGCGTGCTGGGTTCACTGCAGAACTTGCTGCTAGACATGCCAAGATGGCCAGAGATGCGGCTAAAGAAATTAAGAAATCAGATCTGTTAACCGATTTGCACAACCTACCGGTGACAAACACCCTGTATTACGACGATGTATACCAATTAGAATTTGATGCTAGTGTCCTACACTGCGGCGAGATATCCGCTGATGATTTACCAGACGGTGCCACTCATGGTGTTGTTTTGGACAGAACGTGCTTTTATCCAGAAGGTGGCGGACAGGAAGGTGATCTTGGAACTCTTTCAACTGAATCACTACACTGTCGAGTGTTAGATACCAGAAAGATTGGTCACCATATTGTTCACATTACTGATAAGGCGTTTAACAACGGTGATGTAGTACACGGCAGTCTTGATTGGAAACGTCGCAAACAATTGATGGACCACCATACTTCGGTGCATATTGTTGGTGGTGCGGCCAGAAAGATACTCGGACCACACATATACCAAGCCGGGGCAAACAAAGCAGAAGAATCAGCAAGGCTCGATATAACACATTATAACCGTCTTTCTCGACAAGATCTAGATTCAATTGAGAAAATGGCTAACGAAGTGATTGTCAAAGTTCCCCGAACGGAAAAGACCATCCTCAATCGTCGAGACGCAGATCGAAAACACGGGTTTGATTTGTACCAAGGAGGTGCACCAAAAGGCGATACAATACGCGTTCTAAGGATCTCAGACCATGATATTCAAGCCTGTGGTGGCACACATCACGATGAGTTAGGACAAATTGGTTCGATACGAATAGTCCGTTCAGCAGCCGTTCAAGACGGGGTTGAAAGACTGCACATCGTTGCAGGCCAAGCAGCGCTAGACTATGCGCGCGAACAAGATGATATCCTGCGCCAAACAAGCGACGTTTTCGGCGTAAATATCAACGACGTACCTCGAACAGCCGAACGCTTCTTTAGTGAATGGAAGGATCAACGAAAACGCATAGAACAACTTGAAGCAGAGATAGTGCGGCTGAGGACTTCTGGTAGTGACGACTCTAGCTATACTCAAGACGGGGTCAGAATAGTGATAATGGAGGCAGATGGGGGATTAAAGAACATGTCTAAGATGCTCAAAGAACTTACTCTCGACCCACAAAAGCCCACCTTAGCAATACTCGGTTCAAGGGATGGTGGGGGTAAGTTAATGGTTGCAACCACGGAAAATACCATGGCTAGTGAACGATATAATTCAGTAGAAATACTGCAGAGCATAATTACCCACATCGCTGGTGGTGGCGGTGGTAGGCCGACATTTGCCCAGGGTGGTGGAACTAATCCTGATGGCCTACAAGACAGTCTAAATGCTGCCAAAAATCTACTAAATCTCTAACCATGGTGCTTAATGGCCTCAGAATCAAAGTATGAAACCGCGGCTTCGAGTGCCGCTTCTTTGGTGAACCAGGCTGCTTCAGATATTTCCTCGGTTAGTAAGTTCATATCTGTCAATTCGCCGTTCCACCTGGCTTGATAGGTAAATGAAACGAACGATACACCCTCATCATTGAAGATTTTCTGCGTAACCACTGGTGCTATGTCCTCTAGTAGGATATCGATTCCAAGTTCCTCCAAAGTCTCCCTAATGCAACCGGTGGTTGGATGTTCGTCATGGTCCATATACCCACCTGGTAGAGTCCAAAAACCTGAGAAATGACCACGCATAACCTTAGCCATGAGTAACTTACCCTGATCATTTTTTATTACCACTTTTGATACTAAGCGATGGATGCTTCGATAAATTGCTTCCCTGGCTACAGGATGGACAGAGTTATCAGAAATTAGACTGTCTTTCCAAGCCCATTCGATTGGCCAGTCTATCTTTGGATAGCCCTTGATTACCCAAACGGTGTTGCCGTCAAATTCTATCCTAGTTTGCAGTTTTTCCTCGAAGATTATTCCAGTTTTGGCCACTTCGGCAATAGTTGGAAATCTAAGTACCTGCGAACTATCCTGACGGCCTCTGACGGGAACCATAGGTCCATTCCCATGCGCATCTACCAGCATAACTTTCCCGTCATGCTCAAGATGAACGACGATTTCAGGATGGCTCATGTTTTTTGGCAGAAACTCATTTGGTTTAATGCTTAACAATGTATCATAAATAACTGAAATTGAAGTACTACATCATCACAGTCGGCCCCATGCAGATGCGGCAACTCAATGAAACCGGCTGGGCCAAGACCTACTTGATTTACGATGACGATAGCCAAAAATCAGCGTTGATAGACCCCGTGTTCGACCATGTTGAATCATACTTAGGCATCATCAACGAAATGGGTCTTACACTACAGATGTGTATTGCGACCCATACTCATGCTGATCACATAACTGGATGTTTTACCATTGCTAATCAAACAGGGTGTGACTATGTTATGTGGCACTCAACACCGTCATTGGGTGTGACAAAGTACGTGGATGCAGAGACAAAATTGTATCTCGGTGATGAAGAGATCGGATTTTGTCATGTACCTGGTCACACAGAAGACTCGATGTTGGTAATCACATCTAAACAAGTGTTCACCGGTGACTTTCTATTTACGGGACAAGGTGGCGTGGGTAGGGATGATTTACCAAGCGGTCGAGTCAGAGATCATTGGGATTCATTGCAAGTTATGCAAAAATTTTCCAAGAACTTGTTAGTTTGTACCGGACATGAAGCCCCAGGTGTTGAAATGCAATCACTGGAATGGAATTACCAAAACAATCCAGTTTTACAAATGACTGATTTCGAAGATTATCAGAGATGGCAGAATGATACTACCGCACAATTAGGTTATGTTTCTAAAATTAAGGTAGCCTTACCAGCCAACTTATTTGGCGAGATTCCAGATGAAATACCTTGGTTGTAATCATTAGAGTGGATTTTTCGGTATATTGCCACTATTCTTGCTAGTGGGTAAAGCCTGCAAATCTGCAAATGTGAGCTGTTTTGCAGGGGCTTCATTCATCACAGTAATACGTTCATCCATCGACATTTGAGCGATAAACTCAATCCTACCTCTCGTTCTCGTCAAATCGTAGGATAACGGCATCAGATTATCGATTATTTGTGCCTCAAATTCGTCTTTGACACGATTACCTCGCCAAACTGAGTATCCCCAGCGATAGGCGATACCAACTATGGCAGCACCGTACAACAGTAGTAGGACAGTGCCAGCGAACACTACAGGATTGCCGTCTCTCGCTTGGTCGAGCAAATTTCGGCCAATCAAGAATAACAGACCAATTCCAACCACTGGTTTTAGAATACTTTCAAGCCATTGGTCAACCGGAACTAGTCGACCTTTTGCTGGGTCAACGAATACTAAATCAGATTCAAACGCGGTGTTCAATACGCCTAGTATACCAAGCATAATGATGTACAACCCCGAGGCGATAATCAGTTCTAATGTCGTCGAGTCTAATTTGAAAATCCAGTGGACGATGAGCCATGCGAACAAACCCAAGAATGCTCCTTGCGGTACGTAATTAAAATGAATAACGTGGTTAGAAAACTCATTCACTTTACCCGCTTTTTCTATCGAACCTCGGTGCGGTTTGGGAATATGAATCACCTGCCAGTGGAGAATTTTTTCCATTTGTTTGAGGGTGTAAATCAACAGTTTTTTTCTGATCAGTAGGTACTCAATCAAAATTAGCATGGGTAAGCCAATAACAATAATTGGTAGCGCCATGATTACCGCAAGGGGGAAAATGATTAACGCCGGTAACAATAGGAAATGCGACAATGTCAGCGGATGAAACAGATCAGCCTCAATTAGCCGCTGTTTGGAGGGTTTAATCTTCAAACTTCGGGCCATATCGTTTAGTGTTGTTCTAAATGGAGATACCTGTTTGCCAGCATCGATAATTTGTCTGACAGAATTACGGTATTGCGATTCTTCGTGCCCGATACCAATAAAGAAACTCCACGCTAAACGCATTGGTAGCGCCATAACAACTGGTATGGAAAGAATCGCTGTTGCCCACAACAATCCAGACACATCTAACTCTGCAGCCATGTCCCGCTCAACAAAGCCTACTTGTACATCCGGTTTCAATGGTTTGCTAGTTTAATGAATAATGTCAAGTTTATTGACCATCATGATTTGCGACAATCATGGCTAGGATTATTGCGACCGACGGGTTATCCGATGAAGCCATTGCATTTCTCGAACGTCAAGGACATGAGGTGACGAGTAAATATTTTCAAAGCGATGAATTGAATTCCGGAGTGTTGAATGACTTTGATGCAGTTATCGTTAGGAGTGCCACAAAATTAACTGCCTCAGTTATTGCAGCGTCAACTAAGCTGAAAGTAATCGCTAGGGCCGGTGTCGGGGTTGACAATATTGACCTAGAAGCTGCGGGCGATGCAGGTATCCCGGTAGTAAATGCACCAATTGCGTCAACCCAATCAGTTGTAGAACTTACTATTGGCCATTTATTAGCATCAGTGCGTAATATTGCAAAATCAGATCGTACAATGCGTGACGGTAAGTGGGAAAAGAAGAGTATGAAAGGCTCAGAACTTGCCGGAAAAAATCTAGGATTAGTCGGGTTTGGTAGAATTGCTCAAGGTGTGGGAGCGGTTGCTCAATCACTTGGCATGACGGTCCATGCATACGATCCTTACTTGCCGCCTAAAATAGCTAAGAACCACAACACTAGACTGCATAAATCTGTTGATACACTATTTTCCAACTGCACTCACATTTCTATTCATTGTAATCTTACCGACGAAACACACCACTTGGTTAACTACGAAATGGTCAGTAAAATGCCCGGTAAATCCACCGAAGGTATTACTTGCGGCAATCACATTATCAACTGTGCTAGAGGTGGAATAGTAAACGAACAAGATATGCTAAAAGCACTTAATGATGCAGTACTTCAAAGCGTTGCTTTGGATGTTTTTGAAGTAGAACCAGTGCCGAAAAATTATGCGTTAATTCAGCACCCAAACTTCCACAGTACGCCCCATATTGGCGCATCAACAATCGAGGCACAGCGGCGTGTAGGGCTGGATATTGCAAAAAACGTTATCGCAATATTGGGACGCAAGAAATGCGACTTTGTCGTCAATAAATCATACCTCAAATAACTACAAACTCAAAAGCCTGTGACACTCATTGAGCAATAACGTGATAAGATGAGCGATTCAAGAATCATAGTTCATTGTGATTTAGATGCCTTCTATGCCGCAGTCGAGACGCTCCACCACGGTTTTGATGAATCAATACCCCTCGTAATAGGGTCGGATCCAGAAAATGGTAGAGGTCGGGGAATTGTTTCTACATGTAACTATGCTGCTCGTAAATTTGGCATTCGATCAGCAATGTCGATTAGTGAAGCATGGCGGCGGTGCCCGGGCGCACCGTTTGGTAATGCAATCTACATTAGAGGGAGCCGTGGTTTATACTCGCGGGCCTCGCGCAAGGTGATGAAAATTCTCAAACAACCGGCAGAATTCTTTGAACAGGCAAGTATCGATGAGGCCTATCTTGATGTAACAGAGTATGTGAATCACGACTGGGATGCAGCCGTTGCACTATGTCGCGAATTACAAGACAACATCATGCGTGAAATAGGTTTGAGCGCATCCTTTGGTATAGCAGCCAATCGAATCCTCGCTAAAATGGCTAGTGAAATAAACAAGCCTCGGGGAATTTTTAGAATACTACCTGACGAACTTGTTGATTTTTTTGACGGTCGCGATATTCGCGAAGTCCCCGGAATCGGCAAGAAGCGTGCAACTCAGCTTAACGAGTGGGGGATTGCAACCGTCGACGAGGTCTATGTCTATGGCGAACTTTCCTTGGCTAGAATAACTGGAGAACGTTTTGCATCTTGGATAACGAGGGTGTATGAGGGTAGAACTTCCAATGAGATTAGTCCACTCAGAAGTCGTAAATCAATTGGTAAGGAACACACGTTTGATTACGACCGTGATAATTATGAAATCGTACTGGAGAATTTATTGAGTATTGTTAGAAGAGTAATGAAATCGGCAAGAGAAATTGGTGTTTCGGGTAGACTTGCCGAGGTTAAGATTCGCTACACAGGATTCGAGACACACACGCACGGGCGTTCTATCCCAGTATCTATGGACGATGATGAGGTGTTCACAAGTTTAGCAAAGAAATTATTTGCTAACAATGTTCAACCAGATAAGAAGATCCGTCTAATTGGTTTTAGGTTGGGTCATTTAGCTACACCCTCAACAAAACAAACCAGACTCCTCTCAATTTATGAAGAGGAATGATTTCATTCTAAACTGTGCATGGAGGTTAGGATGTCGGTAAAATCAACCAAATTCTCGGGTATTAATATGCCGGAAATTGGCTGGTTAAGCGAGATGCCGTTGGACTTTTTCTTATTCCATACATCACCGTTAAATGACTGTAAATCATGAGTTTTGTTGCGCAAAATTTCACCCTTGTTATGGTCGAATTCGGCACCGAATGGATTGTCTGGAAACGTATCGACGTCAACTGCTGAGCGTCCATAAATTGTGGTTGATATGTGATGAGTAAAAAACGGACAAATCGGGCTAAACGCACTCAAAAAGTCCCTAACTATCCGGTGAATAGTCCATGCGGCATTTTCATCTCCATCATACAGCCGGGATTTAACCATCTCAAGGTAATGACTAGGTAGAATACCAGTGCCAAATGTTTTCAATGCTTGTGTGGCTGTATAAATATCTAGATTCGTCCATGCCTGCTTTACCTCGGTAAGAATCGAGGTGAATTCATGCAGTATCCACTCGTCTTCGATGTTAAGGTTATTTGGTCTGCTATCCAAATCATTCGGTACGTCAAATTGCGAGGCAAATCTAGCAACGTTAAACAGCTTGGTTAGGACTCCGAAATACTTCTGCTCTATCTCTTCTGGGTTGATGTGGAAATCATCTCCAACTTGAGCTTCACAAGCCTTCCACAATCTAAAGCATTCACTACCAATTTTGTTGGCTCGCAAGTTAACGGTTTTTTCTGGTCCTTTGACTTTCCATGAGCCAGTTCGGCCTCCAGCACCACATTCCAATACGGAATCTGCATCGATGCCATTACCGAGGGATTTGCTCATCTTGCGTCCCCATGGATCCATACCCAAACCGTCAATCCATACGTGTTTGAAGCCTGGTTTGTCCAACAGTAGAGCAGATTTCAATAGAGTGTAATACAACCAAGTTCTTACTATTTCCTTACCCTGAGGTCGTAATGCAGTTGGGAAGGCTTGCTCAAATATTTCAGGGTGGTTTAGATAACCACTCACAAACAAGTTTGAATTTGAAGAATCCATCCACGTATCGAAAACCTTCTGTTCTCCGGTTATTTGCCCTAAACTTGTTGCCATTTCATCATATGAGCCAACATCTTCCCTTGAATTTCTAGCTAGAACTCTACTGCCAGCAGGTGGGTCTTCTTTCCACGGCTGAACGTAAGTACCTGAAGGTGGAACGATCACGTAGTTCTGGTCTTCACTATACCAGATGGGTATCTCTGTATGATACCATCGTCGTCGGGAAATAGGCCAATCAATACTTATGTTGTCCATCCAATCGAGCAAAAATTGGCGGTTTCTTGGCGGATGAAATTCAATATCTTCGATTAACTCTCGCATCCTCTCTTGAATGTGAGTTTGTCGAACATACCATTCTTTCAGTAAAATTATCTCGACCGGGTTTTTTCCTCGCTCCGATACCGGAACTTCTTGTTCGCGATCCTCTATTTTGTCAACGAGGTTATTGTTCACTAGATATTCTATAATCGATTTTCTTGCTTCAATAACGGTCATATTAGACCATTGACCAGCTATTTCCGTCATTCTTCCCTCCAGATTAATCGCTTGAAATGGGCTCAAGCCTAGTTCTCTGAAAACGGCTACATCGTTTTGGTCTCCAAATGAACACACCATTAGGACACCGGACCCAAAGTCAGATTTGACTGAAGCATGGGTTTTGATCTCGACGTATTTCTCCCGTCCGCTAACCGGTATTGGCAGTGCTATTTTTTGACCAACAAGGTGCTTGTAACGCTGGTCATCCGGGTGAACAACTACAACTCCACATGCGCAAATTAACTCCGGTCGGGTGGTTGATATGATTACTTCAGTGCCGTCTGTTAATTTCCAAATGACATCAACTAATTGCGTCTTTCGTGATAGTCTTTCTACCTCAGCGTCGGCAATAGTTGTGCCTTCTACTGGATCGTAGATATTTGGTCGCAGGTCCTCAATAATTGTCCCGTTTTTGAACAACTCGACAAAGATGGACTGGGTCACAGACCGATAGTCTGGCGCATCGGTAAGGTATTCTCGATCAAAATCGCAGGATAGTCCAACACGCTTAGCTGTATTTCTCATTGCTTGAGTAAACTCCTCAATAGTTTGTTTACACAATTCCAAGAACTCTGCTCGATCATATGTCTTCATTTTTCGTTTAGTATTTTTTTCCACTGTGAATTCTATATTTATCCCGTTCCGGTCTACTCCCCATGGGAAGTATACTTCTTTTCCTAGCAGCCTCTGTGATCGAGCAATCACGTCAATCATGGAATATTGCGCAACTGCGCCGATGTGCCAAGTACCCGAAGGATATGGGGGCGGAGTGTCAATGACAAAAATCTCCTTGCCAGAGTTGGGATTAAATCCATATCTCGCAGAATATTCCTCGAGATTTTCTGAATGACCAGTTTGAATCTTTTTCTCTAGGTCAACTGACCATCGCTTTTCGGTTAGTCTTGGAGTTGGCATGTGCCTCACCGGCCCCCCACTCGTCAACAGCACGGGTCCATGCCGCCGTCAACTTCCATAATATCAAACCAACGCATTCAATTAATTACTAATGTAATCATAATCATAATGTCGGTAAACATTTCAAGCGAGGACTTGTGGGGTTACTGGGGAAGACTATGGTAGATGGTAATGATTCATCTGAACCATCAAGTGAAAGTCGTAAGTTTTCCAAGCGTATCGCCGCTTTGGCCGAATATAGTAAATCGAAGATTCAATCAGGCGCAGTTGATCTAACTGCAAGGGTTAGAGATTTTCGAGCGAAGTCGGCAATTGATGCAGTACTCGAGGCGCCAGACCGTTTCAAACGTGAGTGGCAAAAGCATGGTGCTACAGGTGCAATAACAAAATATCCAGTTGCTGTTTTGGTGGTATTTTTACTGCTTACAGCCTTTTTCGTCTCACAATCAGGTTTCCTTGATGATACCAGGTTTGATGATAATCCCGATGAACCAGCCCTCAATGTAAACGGAGACCTAGAGGTGTACCTTCCTGAAGGTAGTCAGGTTGCCGAGCTCATCAAACTTGTAGAAGACGATTGGTCAACAAATGTAATGATTATTTACGTTGAGTCGGGAACCAGAAATATAACAGATCAACGGATACTGCAAGAGATGAGTTACGTCGAAAGTCAATTAAATCCGTACCTATCTGATTCGATAAATGATGATGTAATCTACATTCTGTCGCTGTCAACCGTTCTTAAAGAAGTAAACTCCAGTGCGCCTCGAGTCAGAGAAGCCTTCATCAATGAACTCGGTCAGTTGGGCTGCGCAGCGGGCCAAGAAGAGTGCGCAAGTGCTCAAGCAGCGGAAGCCTTGAATGATTTAATCGCCCAAACAGATGAGCAATTTGGTGGCTCTTATGAAATACCAAGTCAACCAACAATTGACCTAGTAATTGGCGAAATGTATGAGGATGACGGTAGTCCGACACCTGGTTTAGATAAACTCTCGAGGGACGTATGTACAACTGGCGAACGGGATTGTGGTGGACCTGACGGCTTACTTGATAGAGCCATAATGGCTGTTGCTGTCTCGGACCAAGTTGAGGCTAAAGACCTAATCGCAAGAACGCAATCACAACTCGATAAATTTAGCAAAGAAGAGAGGTATTGTGATGATGTTAACAACGACGGGGTACCTGACCCAGAAACCGGTGTGTGTACATGGGAAAGTCTGAATTTAACTATGACACTAACCGGGCCCGTCCCTATTACGAATGCAGTTACCGAGTTTTCATTTAAGCTGTTTTGGGAAATTTTCCCCACTGCCGTAGTATTGGTCGCTTTGGGATTATTCATCTTCCACTCAGATTTATTACAAACTGGTATAACTGGAATACGGCCGATTCAGGGAATAAAGGTGGTAATCATCGCTGGTTTACCGACGTTGTGTGCGGTATTTTGGACTTTGGGGCTTATCGGCTGGACAAATTATGAGGTCACGATGACGGTTATTATCGTCGGTCCCATTCTTCTTGCATTGGGGGTCTCCTATGGACTTCACATCACTAATCGATACGCCGAAGAAGGCGGTACTAAATCCGAAAAAATGAAAGCATCGCTGTCGTCTACAGGAAAGGCAGTTTTCCTTTCTGCAGTAACCACAGTTATTGGATTTATATCATTAGTTTTCACTCCAATGGCTCCAATACAAACAGTAGGTATTGCATTATCGGGTGGCATCGTAATAGTTTACATACTGACGATATTTATGGTCCCAAATCTAACCCTGTTGCTTGATTTAAGGAAGCCGAAGCATCCTCCATTGAAAGCTTTTGATCGTTTGGTAGATGCTCCAGTAAAATACAATCGCGCAATAATTGGATTTTTCTTAATGTTAATATTGATTTCAGCAACTTTGGGTCAAAGCAATGTTGAGGAAAATATTGACCTGCTGGGAATGGCTCCTGAAGGAGAGGATCCAGTTATCAAAATGAAGCAGTACAGTAGCGATTTCAACGCCGGCCAAATTGGGATGATTTTGATTCATGCTAATGTCACCGGTGATACTAATGATCAGGATACCGGAAACGATGATCCCGCAGAGAATCTGAAACGAATAGATCAATTAGAGAGTAAGTTAAACACGGTGGAAAATACCTCGGCAGTTTCGATTGTATTCTTGATGAAATCAACCGGTATTGCTCCTACGGTGTCTGGTGCTCAGATCTATGAATTTGTCAATGTGACACCACTGCCAGATGATATCAAAGAAACTGCTGAAGTGCTGCTAAATAACGAGATTACTGCAGACGCATCATTTTGGGATCTGCTGATACAACCAGATAATTTTGGTTTGCCTGGAACTAAGCAATCACAAATATTCCTATTGAATGTATTCTATGCATCGATAACTGATGAGACCAGGGAGATATTCATCAACAGTGATTTTGACCGAACGC
>MDTC01267923.1_pt1 | contig 14697 bp, 25 predicted proteins | sample 811181 | NCBI WGS metagenome assembly MDTC01 (sample SAMN05326644, study PRJNA326480) | marine metagenome | isolation source: seawater | place: Pacific Ocean: North | collected 2011 | reverse complement strand
TTAAATATCAAATCAAAGTGTGTATTAAAGACTTCTACCCATGCTTTTGACTCTCTTAAGAATATAAACTTTTCTTTTTTACTCATGTTATTAGACATTAAAAGCCATATTCTACCAGCATTTTTGTACATCTTATTGTTAACAGGGGGTGTATCTCTAAAGATTCCCCACATCATCATAGGTCCATGCTTGTTTACAGCTACCCATGATATGTCTTGTTGGTGTTCATCTAATGCTTGAATACATGCTTCCATTGGTGTGTGTCCAAGTAGCTCACATTCTGCAATATCTTCGTCTGTTAGATTACCAGCTAACGCTGTGACTAAGTGTAGGTCAGGTTTGAATATACTAATTGCCACCTAATTTCTGAAACCCATCATTCACTTCTTGAACGAATTGTTCATCTCGCCTATTCTGATCCCAGTATCTTGGATCGTTCATCTTAGCCCTTAGATCATCTATAGTTAATTGCCCTGTACCTTTGTCTACTCCATCAGCAGTATTAACACTAGCTACTCCCATACCCATAACTCTTTCAAGGAAACGAATACCAGTAGCAGATTGACCTAGCTGAACAACAATATCTAATTCTTCATTCTGAAAATTCTTAGATGCCCAATTTGTTACGCTATCTATTCTTGCATCAGCATTATCGCCTAGCTTTTTCTTTTCAGAATCTAAGTCTTGTTCGACAACAGTAGATTCAGCAAATTGTTTTATACCCTCATGGAATTGTTCATCATTAAATCCCTGTTCAAATGCTGTCTTTTTCCACCAGTCTAACATAGGATTAGCAAGTATATCTTCTTGTGTGAATCCCTCTATCTCTGGAATTGTATAAGCATTTTCATCTTCTGGTCTATCTTTCATTTGCTCTGCTTTAAGTTCACCTACCAGTTCTTCCTTAAAGTCATCTTTTCTTTTACCAATCATACCCTCTAATTCTGTATATGATTTAGCTAAAGCTATGTCGTCTAGCTTTCCATCTTTCCAAAACTTTTCTGGTACATGTTCAGGTCTGGTTGGAGTCTGGCTTTCGGTTGGTGCAGATTGGGTGGGAGGGAGATCGCCAGACTCCGTTGTTTCTTCTACTGCTTGTGGTTCTACTAAAGATTCATCATTCATTTGTTTGCTCCTTTGCTGCTTGATGTTGTCTTATTCTTGTTTCAATAACACCAACTAAAAACCTCTGGCCCTCTAAATGAAACAAAGCATCAGCTTTTATTTCTGGTCCAGCTACTCTTTCTGTTGTTATTGATTTTAAATATTTAAGTGTTTCAATTCCATGTGGTGTTCCGAAAGTAGTAGCCAATAAATCATTTAACAAATCATTATCTTTCTTACTTGTTTCATATCCATCAGGACCCAATATCTTCTGTTGTTTGGTCATTTGGTATAGCTCCCATCTGTTGTGCCTGTTGTAAAACTTGCTGTCTATCAGCATCAGTCATTAACAAATCCTCTGGCACGGAGAATTTTTTAGCTAAGAATTTAGCAACTTCATCACCTTTAACTAACATAGGTAACATCTGTGGTCCAAACCTAGCCATGACCAATTCTAAAAATCTATCTACTGATGCAATATCAGTTTGCATTTGTGCTTGTGCTAATGGAGAGATACTTACTACTTTAATTTCTCTGCCATTAATCTGTGGTACTTCTATTCTACCCTGTTTCTTAAGTATGTGTATAACTCTGCGTAAGATTGGAGTGACCAGCTCTGCTTGTAATCTTCCAAAGGCTGATCCAATTCTTCTTGAAAGGTCTGCCATTCTTTCTGCAATTTCTGTTGCAGAGGCTGGGGTTTTGTTTGGATCACCAAGCATATCATTGTATAAAGCTCTTTTGATATTGTTACGCATATCCGATAGGATAATATCAGATATTCTAAAATCACCAGCATTTTGTATTGGTTGGAGTCCAGACGAGCCTGGAGCTTTTGGTATGACTGTACCCGGCAATAACTGTATTGTATCTGTATTAACAATACCATCATCTTCCAGTTGGTATATACCTGAGATAGCCATCTGCGCATTTTCTAATATCATCTCCACAGTTAAATTAGTAGTCTTGATTGCTGCCATAGCGTTCATCAATGGTCCACGACCGTATACTTCTCCAGCACATTTACCCCAACGGAAACAAATATATGGATTAGAACCATTACCATCCATTTCTCTATGGACTATCTTACGCTTTTCTTCTTTAACTATAACACAGAAATGATATTTCTCATCAGGTAAAACAGAATAATCTCTGTATACTGTTTCTACTATTGTAACTTTTCTATCAGGGTTTCTTTCGATATTCATTTTCATATCTTCTGATACATCAGCATCAGGATATGCAATAGGTATATCTCTATATCGTACTAATCTTTTCCGATATATCGTGTCAATATCGTCTTGAGGTCCTGTGTCCAAGCAGATATGAGGGAGCGGAATTGCTGTAAAGTTGACAGGGTTAATTGCGTCACCTTCTTCCACAAGTAAGCAACCTGTTCCAACAGCCAAGTCCAAGAAGCTTTCATGTACTTCTTGATTAAAGTTGGAATTTTGCAGAACTTCAAATACATATTCTGTAACATCATCGAGAGCTTTGTTAACATCTAATCTTTCCTCCTCAGGAACTTCTTGTCCTCCTACTAAGTCAGCCCATCTGGCAAAGTTGGGAACAATTCCAGCTTGTAGTCTTGAAGCAAACTCTTGTACTCCTACTACAGCTGTTTCATCAAAAATTTTGTCATGTCTATTTGCACCTTGAGATTCTTGAAAGAAGCTTTCTCTTTGTGGTAGTGCATATTCATAACATTCTTCAAAGGTAGGAGTCCATAATTGTTTAGTAGCCTCCGCTTTAGTATACCTTTCGAGTATTTGTTTTACATCATCTACCATAGTCTATGAGCCTAGAGGATAACCTCTACCCCCACTCAATCCACTAATAAGTGATCGTCTACCAAATCCAGATTGCAATAATCTTTCGGCTTCCGTTGCCTCAGTCTTAAGTCTAGTACGCTCGTCTAGCTCTCCCTTTAGTTGAGCTGCTCTTGCTGCTTTTGCGTCTTGACTTTCCTTTGGCGGTTTTGGTGTTTTTATACACATATTTTTTCATCCTTTAAGCATTGGTAGTAACAATTAGAAATTGAGCAACGCACATTACTTTTTCATCCAGAAGTTTAACAGCAATACTAGGAGTGCTGCAATACCAAATATATCAAAATAAGTAAGTGTCATTAGAATTTACTCCAGAAACTTTTTTCTTTTTTTCTAGCTCTTTGTTTATCAAATGGATTAAAGGATGCCTTTACTTGAAAAGCATCCCTTAATGCGTTCCCATGTGTTATCCCTCTGCCCTCACCAGAACCTAGCATCAGGTATTGTAGAGCATCATGCACATGGGAGAATCTGTTTTTGTTTGGTGTTTCTTGGTATCTTTCCTGTCCTGTTACTTGTAATCTTCTATAGTGATAGCCACCATCAAACCCAGCTATAAGCTCTTTACATCTTTTATCTATGATTACTCCAGACTGGCCCTCAAGCATACGAGTTAGTCCAGCATTTACAGACTCTAACCTTAGGCTTACATCATTACTAGGTGCTGGATAGACTTGTACTCCAGCTCCTCTCATTATCTGGAATGGTGTACTCTCATCAGTCTGCGCTCTGAAATCACCAGCTGGATCACCCCACATTTGTAGGTCACAACCCTGATAATTCTGTGCAATCTCTTGTCGCATTAGCTCTGCAAAGCGTACAATACCCATGTCAATACACACAACTTCCTTTAATATGTTCCATCTTCCACGAATTTTTTGGGCAAATACGGCAGCTGGAGTCAATCCAAAGTCCATACCTACATAGACTGTATTACCATTTGCTACTGGTATATGCTCATCAGCTACATGAATAAGCTTATTAAAGTCTGGATATACTGGTTTACCATCATCTAATCTACCTAATCGGTTCATAACATAGATGTCTATCCAAGATTTAGTCTTACCATTGACTATATTCTTGTAGTATTCTGGGGTTAAATGCTTTTTGTTTTCTGCTTTATCGTTAGATTTGTAACCTATAACTTCATTCTCATCATTCTTATCTTCAATCATACCTCCTGGCTGATTCCAAAATGCCCAGTTATCAGGCTTTACTAACATTAATGCTTCTTCTCGTGATATATGTTCTGGTACTATAGAGTCACCAGCCATGATAGCCCACCAATGATCTTCTTCTGGAGCGTTGGTATCACATATAACTCCGTACCATGACGGTCCACCATCTTTCATAGAGGGGTATCTACCCACTCTCATAGTACACGCATCAATAATAGACTTGGGAATCTCTCTTGCCTCGTTCACCCATATACCAGTTAGCTCTAATGATAGCAGTTTCTTTACATCTTCTGGTCTATCTAGGGCTAAAAAGATAATCTCAACATCTAAATCGCCTTTTTTTATGTGGTGTGTAAAGGGAACAGACCATCTAAAGTTTCCCCAATCATTCTCAGGAAACCAGTCAAGCCATGTTTTTATAGTTGTTGTGCGTAATTGTGGGTTAGTATTCCTTATAACTGCCCATCTGCTGCGCCGTTTTCCATCTTCCGATGGCTTTTGTAGTAAGGCACGCCTAAACATTTCTATGCAACATGCTACAGATTTGCCAGAACCTACTGGACCACGAAGCCCACGAAAGAACGAATCATCTTTCATAAAGGTTTTCAAGGTGTCGCCATCTGGTTTGTATTTAAGTTGCACGCTTACTGATCCTTTTCTCGTAACATGGTAGACAAAGTATTATCTCACCACCAGTAATAACAAATTTATCTCCTTGATGCACAGACCTTTCGCATATACGACACGGCCCTATAACTCCTCCCCTTTTGTTTCGATACAGCTCCTGAGGTGTCATATCCCTCTTTAACTTCTTCTTCTTTACTCCGACCACTATTCCTCCGTGTAGTGTTCCACCCTATCGCTAAATGCTTTTCGGACAAAATGATCCAAAAAATTTTTCTGGAATAAGAGAGTATAGATGTCCTTATCCTCCGCATATACTCCAACCCTACCATCACCATGCTCAACAACACAAGTGAGAGATACAATGTCATCCCTATACTTGATAAGGTGATCCAGTACAGAATCAGTTGTATGCCTTGTGTTATCATCGTTACCAGTAAACTCTATTATGTTGTTATCATTTGACATGATGTTGTAACTATACACCAGTATTGACGAACCCTAACGCACAAAAATATTTAAGAGCTTTTTTTAAGAATAATGTTTGAGGAGGAGAAGTAACGCAAATACGGAGCCGAGTTTTGGGGTACCACCCCTAAACTACGGCTATGACAAATCAATAGATATTTTGATGTCACCATCCAGAAGATGTTGTGTCCTTTCTGGCGGTTTGAATCCAGCTCTATCTAATATATCCTTAGACGCTTCGAGTTGCACATACTCAGACTTAGCTCCACCAGAAAGGTTAACCATCTTCTGCATTGCCTTAGCAGATGCGATACCGATGTGTTCAGCAGTTCCTTTCATGAGAGCTTGTTGAATATGTGGGAGTTTCAATAACTTACTAGCCTGGACACTTGCGTTCTTGTCTGAGTAACCAGCATCAATACAAGCTCTCTTACCATTTCCTCCATTGGTTAAATAGTTATCCACGAATTGCATCTGCAAGTCTGTTAAATTAGTGACATCATTAGCCATGTATCATACCTCACGGTTAGTTGCTCTGCCGATTATACAGTTATGATTCGTTTCATGTCAATAGTGTTATCCACATGGCTAATAAAATATCTGTGATTTACCACGGTACATCGAATATCTTGAAGAATACATAAGCTGGTAATATGACAAAGTGTACGATATATCCTGTTATATGCATATAAGTATCTAGTATGGTTGCTAATATCATCATGATTTACTCCATGCTTTGTCTGATATTATCAGCTTTTGTTCATAGTATTCTTCTGATGTTAAGTGTCCTTCTGCAAATAGTATGCCTAGTACTCTTAATTGTTGTATTAATTCTTCCATAAGTAATCTCCCTTAATAATATATCTGGTCAACTATATGGCTACGAATGGCAATATGTCTGGGTGCGGGCAGTTCGGCTTGCCGAACAACACGGCTTATTGCCATGATGTAATCGCCATATAGTAGGATATATTAATAATAAGGGAGATACTTATGGGAGTTATGATAACAATTCGGCGACCAAAGGTGCCGAGTACAGAGGAAAGCTCTATCGACAGATAGCTGGTGAATCTTAAGGTTAATTGCAGACGAAACTTAGCATTAACAGCTATACATAAGGATTGCGTGGCAATCCAAGTATAGCTATAAGATTCATTAGCTATTGCGACGATTACATCTGAAGATGTTATATCATTTTGCTCTTTGGCTAATGCCATTAGCTTTTGTAAAATGATATACGCTTGGTATACTCATCAGCTTTAAGAACCTTTTCACTTAGTAGGCGCCGACTAAGAAGTCGGCGACAGAGCGGAGGATTTTTAGTTACGAAATTGGACACGCAAGCTAAGATACTGTCCTACTATTTTATATTGAATTAGCCAGCTTATAAATTGTCCTCCTTATAAAACACTGCGGAATAGATAAGGTTATGTCCAATTTAATCCGAGAGTTCGGTGGGGGAAAGCGTAAGGTTTGCGTTGCAAACCAAGCGTTCCCACCAAATCAACCCTAGCTAGGGGAAATCGACGGTGGTCGATTTCGATTTGGTCACCATCGAATCACGGTTAAATGGTTACATAACCTACAATTCCGTAGGTTTTATAAGGAGGCCAAAATGGCTAATTCAATTAAAATAGTGGACACTATCTTGTCCAATTTCGTAACTAAAAATCATCCTTGGAATAAAGGTATTAAAGCTGGTGAGTATACAGATGAAACAACTGGTGAAGTACGAAAGTACTTCAATAGTACTTCATATCAAGTTGTGAAACAACTTGCTGAATCTCATAGATTGATTGTAAGACAACTCAATCGTGCTAAATCACAAAAGCATAAAGCTTTAGAAACTAAGTTAGCACCTTACACCAAGGGTGGTAAGGTGGATAAATCCATTCCAATGCCTGAACATGTGAAGGTTACACATGCAGAATACAAAGGTATTGATAACTTACTTGAGTTTGTTAATGGATTTATCACAGAGCTGGACTCAGCTCTGGAGTTCTTCGGTGGTTTCAAAGACTTTGCTCACTACGATGTAGTTGCTGAGAAGTTAGACGAGCGTCTAACTAAGAAAGTTACACGAAGAACTAACACTTCTGCTTTGAGAGAAAGCAGACCAACTCAGACTATGGTCCAAGAGTTGGATGAATTCCTTGAAGAAAGCGACGCTTTCGTCAAGGGTGAATCGGATGTTAATCCGATTAATCAATCCAATGATGATGGCGAAGCGCCATCAATTCATTAAGGATTGATTCAAAGCCAGTCGGCTAACACCGACTGGCTTTTTTAATACTCGTATCTGGGGGAACTTGACCACTAGGTCAGACAGAACGCTTCGAGCTACCCAGTATGAGGCTAATGTGAGTAGAAGAAAACCCAATCTCCCCATTGTATATCTTCTACTCACAAATTTTTTTAAGGAGAAACTAATGGCAATAGAAATATTTAATGTATCATTTACTCTATCAAGAGATGATTCAAATGATGAAGATGACACATGGGTTGATGAAGAAAACATCGCTAGTGAAATCAGGTCATGGCTTGAAGATATAGACTATGGAGTAACTGATATTAAAATTAACAACACTGAATTTATTAAAGTAGACTGGGCTAACGCAGATGTTAACGCAGTAAAGGAGAACAAATGAGTAAAACAAATAAAGTGTATGAGTTTAACACAGAAAAATTTAACTCTAAGTTTTTATCTATAATAAAAGATGCTGGTAATGAGGAGGGTAAGTGGCAAAGAACATGGCAGCTTACCTTTGAAGATCAATACAAAGCATCTGGTTTAGATATAGAATTAAAAGATAATAAACTTAATAGATACAAAGGAGTTAACAATATGTTAATGAGTATGGTATCTGAAATGAATGGATATAAATCTAAATTCTGGGCAACATATAAAAGCTGGATTAAGATGGGCTATGCACCTAAAGATGCAAGTAACTGTGGAATTATAACACCTATCTTTGGAGTGAACAAAGATACTGGTAAAGAATATATATACAAATGGAAAACAGTACCCGGCTTTAATGGTGACCAAGTTAAACCAGTACATAAAGCTATTCCAAAGTGGAATGACCATGACTATGCTATCTTTAATGATGAACCTAAAGTTAATGCTGTTGATATGAATAAAGATTGTGAAGAATTAATATCTAAGTTTATGAAGAAACAAAAAGCTAAACTTAAACATCAAGGTAGTCATGCTTACTATCAATTAAGTACTGATACTATTGTAATGCCAGATGAATGGAAGTTCTTTGGTATTGATGGAGAATCAGATGCTACTCAAGAGTATCTATCTGTTATATTCCATGAGGCTGGTCATCTTACAGGCCATCCATCAAGACTTGATAGAGATATGGATTCATACCACAAATGCAAAGAGAGTAGAGCTAAAGAAGAATTAATAGCTGAGATGTGTAGTATAATGGTATGCACGGAGTTAGGTGTGATTGCTAAAGCACAACCTAATCATCTTAAATACATAGCATCATGGGATAGAGCTATTAAAGATGACAGCCAGTATCTTATTAAGTGTATTGCTCAAGCGAGTAAGGCAGCAACTTGGATATTGGATAACAAAGAACCTAAAGTTGTTGTGAATTAATGTGGATTATGTTAATAATATTATAAGGAGATAAACATGACTAAAGAAATACCTGATGTTGATACATCATTTCGTACTAACATACGAAACCAAATAATAAAAGCTATTAAAAGACAACATCCTAATGTTGAAATATCATTTGATGATAGTGATGAGAAATATATTAAGTTTATTACTGATCAGATAATGATGAGTCAACACCCAGAACTAACTGAAGAACAAAGAAAGTTTATGATTACATATACATTACAACATGCAGTTAATAAACTTATTGAAGATAGTTTAGTACAAGCATACGGAGGTACAGATGGCGATACCAACTGATATAAATGTAATTAAATTTCCTACACCTACAAGGAAGAACGATCCATCTACATCTAAGAATACATGGACTAACACTAAAGACTATAAGATATTACATGCTTTAACTAAGAGTTTAAATAGTGGTGGTACATTCTCAGAGATAGCAAAGTATACTGGTATTAAAGAGGTATCAATAAGCTCCAGGCTTAAAGCATTTAGAGATAAGGGGTGGGTATACATTAAGTTTGATGAACACGGTAACCCAGATAAAAGGAAAAGTATTACAAGTAATTGTAATAACACTATACATTTCCTTAGTACTGAGGGTTTACAATTAGTTAGAAGCGAGGAGGACAATGCAACACAGTAGCTTAGACCTAGACTTATACGAAATTAAAAAGCGTTATCAATGGGCAAAGAAACATTTGCAAGACGCTAAGTATATGGAACAAAAGAATTTTTTTAAGAAGGAGATTATTGCATGTGCTTTTGCAGCAGAACAAAAGCATAATGTAGATATAAGAAACATATAGAATTTATATAATGGGTGGGATTGCAATACTGATGAGCGGAGTTACAAATACTAGGATGAGTAACCAAAAATCAGACGAAGAAAATACGACATCGTAAGTATCTTCAGCGTGTCGCACACGAACCAGACATTATATGATAAAGTCGTGATGAGTATTACGCACAGAGGCGGTATGATAAGTGCTAGATCAAACATCATATCCAAGTTTCGTTAGACTGCACACTTGATTGAATGTAATGCAAGTCAATCAGAGTAGGGAAACCTTAGTTAGAAAGGCCTCACGAACTGCTTAGTATACTCATCACGCACCAAACAAAAGGAGATTAATATGTACAGTCAAGAATGGATTAGGCAGCAAGTCAATCATGAGTTTGCTTCTATGGGTAGAAAAATTAGAACAAGAAGTAGAATGGCAGTAGAAAATTCTATTGATATATTAGAAACCAGAGGTGGATTCATTGGGCCTTATGCTTATCAAGTCGATGAAGATTATTGCTGCGATGTAGTAAATACAATGCGTGAATATTTATGTAGCAGATGTGACGCATCTGCAATTATTATTAACAGATTATATAAGGAGAAGAAAGAATGGCAGAAGAAAAACATTTCGTAGATGAGGCGATGGACCAGATGATGGATGCGTTAGCTGAACAAGCAGAAACAGAAAGACTAAGACAGATAGCAATACAAGCTGGTGTCTGTATGTACTGCGGTGCTGGTGCAGAGGGTGGTGCATGTGGAGATTACAAGTGTTGGATATAAAAAATATTATCGAGCTAACATTTTGTATACTCACATTGACTATACTTTGGAACATTTAAAATACCTTAATGTCAAGATAGTAATTAGTATTTTATCTTAGGATAATTCCTCTAACAGATAGTTGGAGGGCCTTATGTCTATTGATTGAAAGCTATTAGTATGTAATTTAGTATTCATTATATACACTATCACATTGAATTTGATGGGCGAACCTATGCCCATGCAAATCGTTCACGGTCGTAGGACTGTGAGGCGTATCGTTGTCACTACATCTGAACAAGATGCTAGTGATTTTATTAATGTCATATAACAAGGAGAAATAACATGGCAAAATTTAAAGTAAGAGTAAGAGATAGGGAGTGGATAGAAGAAAGAGTTAGACCAGCTGTTCGCAAACACATGATTAATAAAGCACTTAGCAATCCAAAGATAACAAATAAAATAAGAGATTTTAGTCTTAGAAATAAAGCTATTCAAAAAGAATTTGATAGGGTTAATGATCTTAGGGATAAGCTACATTCTGATATTGAAAAGTTTAATGATACTATTCAAGATAAACACTTAGGCATAAGAGATTATAGATATGTATCTAATGATAGCTTTAATCTTGAATGGTTTAATCCTGAATTGTGGTCAACAGTTAAAGATACTGTTATGTTTAATGCAGAAGATAACTTATCTGTTACATCTTTAAGTAAGCTACAATCAATATCAATAGATGAGGTCATTAAAAAACTATCTTGATTTAAAAACGAAAGCACCTATGCTATACTGTTATGGCAGATAAGAATGAATGGATAGCATCAAGGTCTAATCGTGTAGGTTACAAACCATCATGGTATTGGGAACTGATATATCAATTCAAACTAAGGAGAGAGAGTTTGAATATATCTCAATTAGAATTGGATCAACGCATGGGTAATGCTGATGGGTTGGTAGGTAAATGGGAATGTGGTATTAGAAGTCCAGGTGCTTTCAATTTAACTTCATGGGCTATAGCCCTTGACTGTGATATTAAATTGGAGACTACTAATGAAAGTATACAAACAGAAAGACCTCATTAAACTTAAACTCATGGATGGATTTAAATTATTCTGGGAAGCATATCCAAATGCTAGTGGAATATTTCCAGCTATGACTGCGTATGTCAATGCGATAAGGGATGATGGCGCAACAGAACAGGAGATAATAAATGGAGCAAGAGAGTACAGAAAATATGTCCAACAAAATAAAATCGAACAAAGATACATCAAGTACCCAAGTAACTGGTTACGAGAAGGACACTACTATAATAGATACGAAACCAATAGCACATCTGCAAACACCATTCAGCAAGGAATTGTTGACAGGGGTGCAATACAAAGCACAGATGGAAGTAAGGTCTTACAAATCCCAGAAAGAAATAAACGCAGCACTTGATGAATTGGATATAGACTTACAGTTTATGATAGATAGACTGCAACCTATTACATTAGAACAAATGTCTGAGTGTTTGTATCTATTGTTCTTAGTTAACAAGCATGTGTTACCAGATACAGAGCAAGAGAAGAAAGACTTCTATGCTGTGTACTCTAATGAATTAAAAATATTTCCAGCTGATGCTATTCAATATGCAGTATCTAAGATGGTTAAAGAATCTGAATACCCTAGCATAAAAAATATTAGAACACATGCTAACAAGATATACATTCCACGAGTGGAAGTGTTTGAGTTATTACAGCACGCTCATAAAAAAATTGCTGAACAATTAGAGGAGGAGTAAATGAGTACTCAAAAGAAAGAACTACAATACGCAGTTAAACAATACCTTAAGATTATGATGACAGCAATTCTATCTGGAATTGTATTGTTGAATGGTCTTGCATTTATCTTTGGTCTTTAACATGGCTAAAGATAAGAATCATAAAGGGAAGTATTCCCACACAGGCGGTAACTCAAGACCACTTAGAGATACAGTCTATTTTAAAAATGGTAAGTGGTACAAAAAAGTAAAAGTTATGGAGGATAGAGATGTCAATTAAAATATATAAATGTGCAACCTATACTGGTACGAGAGAAGAATACTATCAGGATAAGATAAGTAGTAGTGATGCAAGAGCAATAGCTAGTGGTGACTACTATGATTTAGAAAAACTTTGGGAACAAAAGATAGAGCATATCAAAGATGATTTGTCTAATGTGTTCCCTGTTCAATTAGGATTAGCTACTGAATATTTCCATACGAGTTGGCTTAACAAACAGTTAACAAGAAACAATGTAATTGGTTACGGACATCAACATAAACTAATGTATGAACAAGCCCATTGTGTTGTTGAGTCTGATAGCCCGGCTCATCCATTTACATTAGCATCTACTATTGACATAGCTTATACACAAGAACCTATAGATTCAAAATTACTTAGTGTTTTAAATCAAGATATTTTCTTAGTAGAACTTAAACATACTGGAGAGTACAGTAACTTAGATAAAGTAATTGAGAATTACTATGCACAGTTACAGCATCACATGTATGTCTGGGATGCAAAGGAGATAATGATCTCAGCTATCTTTGGAAACAAAAGACAACAGCATGACATAGTTAAAAGAGATGATAACTTTCTTGCAGACTACATGAAAAGAGCTATGGAATTAGGAGAATTAATCCATGACTATTGGCATGACGATGCAAGATTCTATGAAGATGGAGAGAAACCAGACAGAGATGAATGGTGGAAATTATCACAAGAATTAGACTGGGTTACTGGTGTGCCAATAGAAAAAGATATTGTATGTGAGAGCGGTAAGGTGTATAATCTTAACGAATGTGCAGATTGGAATTGGGCTAAAGAATTTATTGATAAAGCAATAGAAACTTCGGTAAGCAATACTGGATTCAGTAAGTCTAAAGAGGAGAACGAACATAACAAAACTCATCTTAAGAAACTGATACCAGATGATGCCAAGTCTGTAACATACAACGGTATTACTGCCAGCCGAAATAAAAATGGCATAGTGTCTATCAGAATTAAATAGGAGCAACCAATGGATAAACAAGAAGCATGGGCTAAGATACAAAAACTTTGCCCAGACATAGAGCCAAACGATAAACTTGCTTGGCAATTAAAACAAAACAAACAATGGATATTAAGTAACCAAGCTGTGCAAAGAATCGCAGCATACAATAATATTATTGTTACCTATGGAGAACCAAAAGAAATTATGGGTAACATATATATTAAAGCTACTGCTAAGAATACTGTAACAGGATTGCAGATAGAATCCTTTGGAGAAACAAGCAGTAAGAATACACACAACGCATACCCTCTGGCTATGGCAGAGAAAAGAGGACACGATAGAGTTGTTCTTAAATGTGTTGATGTATACTCAGACTTCTATAGTGATGTAGAAGCTGATTCATTTAAACAAGATAAGGAGGAATAAATGTCAGGAAGTTTAAATAAAGTAATGCTCATAGGTAGACTAGGAGCGGACCCAGAGATCAGAGATACAAAGACAGGAGGAAGATTCGCAACCTTTAGTCTTGCAACATCTGAACGATGGAAAGACAAGAGCGGAGATCAACAGGAAAGAACCGAATGGAATAGAGTAGTAGTATTCCAAGAGGGATTGATTCCTGTTATAGAACAATATGTTACGAAAGGAAGTAATGTATTTATTGAGGGTAAATTGCAGACAAGAAAGTATGAGGACAAAGACGGAGTAGAAAAATATACTACCGAAGTTGTACTTCAAGGATTCAATTCTACATTTACCATGCTAGATTCTAAATCATCAGAGTCAGGAGCGAAGCCCACAACAGGCGGAGCGAAAGACAATGATGATGATATACCATTTTAACCTATTGATTCTCCTTTCCTAATTCGTTTGTGTATCAATAGGTTAGTATTCAAAGGCACAAGCGGATGATTAATAGGCACAGTAGCATTGGAGCTGTGCCTATTTTTTTTGTGAGTAGATAAGGAGATAAGTAATTGCTATAAAGGAGAGCTATGCAAATGAAATTCAAAAATAAAAAACTTACACATATAATCCATAAGATTATGGAAGATTATGATTTAACTGTAGAAGAAATCAAAGGCAACCAAAGAACCAAACAAGTAACAGAACCACGCTGGGTTATGTGGAAACTAATCAGAAAAAATTCTGGATTAAGTTACGGAGAGATAGGCAGACTGTTTAACAAAGACCACTCTACTGTTATGAATGGTATTAAGAAAGCACCACAAGATATTGTGGATGAATACCAAAAAATATTTAACGAGATTTCTTTTGAAGAAACTC
>MDTC01082726.1_pt1 | contig 14697 bp, 10 predicted proteins | sample 811181 | NCBI WGS metagenome assembly MDTC01 (sample SAMN05326644, study PRJNA326480) | marine metagenome | isolation source: seawater | place: Pacific Ocean: North | collected 2011 | reverse complement strand
TGTTCGAGATGAAGTACAACAACGCTGGAACAGCCGCAGTTAACACGGTTTGAGAACTCCTCTCGATTTTTAATTGCCCGTTCGATTGCACGTAATCGTTGTAAAACAACGCGGACGATAAAGCTAACTTCGTTACTTCCGCGAAGAACGGGATGGTGACCGTCTTGTACGCGTATTTCCCGTCGGAAGATATCGTCGCGTGCGTCAACAGAGAGACGGAACATGTCAACACGAGTTGCGCGCTAAACGCAGCCGCTTGGAGAGGGGTGAAACCTTTCTTCGCGCTCAATACCATGATATAATCTTTGTAGCTCTCTCTCTTTCTCCGATCCGTGACTCGAGTCCTCGCGACCACTCCTTTCTCTCCCTCGCCGTGCTCTCTTCGTCGTCGTTTACGTCGTTTACAAAATCGTTTTTGAGCGGTGTTCAGCTTTTTTTGTCGTTCGTGGTTTTTTTGTTTTTATCCAAAAATTCACACAAACGACAAAGAAGGTCGGTCACTCTCGCGGGTGGAGATTTATTTTTGAAACGAACGGCATTTCTTTTCATCGCCACAAATCATCATCATCATCATCAATCATGCTTCCCACGCATATTGGTGGTAACGGCGGTATCGCTCGAATGAGCGACGATCCCGAGTCTGGCGGCAGTGGCGGTGGTGGTACTGTGAACTATAATAACAACTACGCGCCGTCGTCATTAAAAGACGACAACGATGAAAATAAATACAGAACGAAAGACAAATTGAGTTTTCTTCCCCCGGGAACACCAATGAGGCAGCTCTTTTTGTTTCTCTTCACGCAAAAGAAAGCGAGAGTGGCGTTTGAGATTGTTCGATTTTTCGTCGTGGCTATGTTTTTTCGATTGCTGATCGTTAAAGTCGTCTTTGAGGACGGAGGAGGAATCGGGAACGAGGACGAGGATCATCCAGGTAGTTTACTATCAACGACGACAACAAGAGGCGTTGGTAAAAGCTACAAGAACAACAATAAATACCATCCCCTCTTCGATGGAGAGGACAACATGTTTCCATTTCCAGAGTACGACAATTTAGTCATCGTCACTGGGCACTCCGTGTATTCTGGAAGCGATTACATGCGCGCTGGAGAAGAAAATTCATGGTTTCTAGAAGAGTATCAAATGCATGCGGGAACAGCAAACGCTTTGGTCGAACAGATTAAAGTTGGCGTCGAAACAGCTGCGCGAGATGGTAAGGCAATTTTATTATTTAGCGGTGGTAAAACGAGAAAATTAGGCGGGCAAGTGAGCGAAGGATCTTCCTATTGGCAGGTTTCGCGAGCGTATAACTGGTTTGGGGAGATGAGCGTAGAGAAGAGAGCGTTTACAGAGGAGTACGCTCGAGATAGTTTTGAAAATTTGATGTTTTCGATGTGTCGATTTTACGAATTAACAGGAAAGTATCCGATGAAAACAACCGTGGTTGGCTACGACTTCAAGCGAGAGCGATTCGAAGAGCTTCACGCGAAAGCGCTCAAAATACCTAGCGCGAAGTTTGCGTTCGTTGGAACTCCCGAGGTGATGTCGTTTAAGAAACAGTTTATGGAAGGTGAGGTCAAGGTGAGAGGCTTATTCAAGAAAGACGCGTACGGGTGCGAAGCTCCGTTATCTGAAAAGCGAAAACTCAGAGACCCGTTTGCTGTCGGTGCTCCGTACGAAGCTAACAGGTGTCCGGAAATGCAAAGTGCCTTGTCGGTGTGTAAGCATGTGAAAGCGAGAAAAGGTTCGGTAAAATCTGTGATCAAGCGCGTAACGTTACCGTGGGAGTGATAATATTATTAGATAATAAGGATAGTAAATTGTACTGGTAGTAATAGTATAGGCGTGTAATGATGATGAATGCCATCGACATATTAGACAGAGAAAAGCAGTGAAAGTTTGTATATAAATATTAGGTGTTTCTGTATCTCGCATCGTTCTCCTTTTAAAACGAATGGGTCCTTTTCTCACACACTAACAAGCTTCAAAAACAACAAATCTTCTCCTCAAAAAATTTCTTTTGCGACGTTCTTTTGTCAATGCGTGTAAAAACAAAGCAGAAGTAATTCTATTGAATCGCGATCGTCTCACTTGTATCCTCGCAAACACTCTTTCCCTCTATCCTTCTCTGACGGTGCGTATATGCGATTATTAGTGTCAAAGAAGAAGAAGATGATTGATTGACTGTGTGAACTAATTTCAAAAATGTTGCCGCTGAACTGTGACAAACACGTGAAAGCAAAGCTGGAAACCCGAGGCGTGCGCTCCGCAGAGGACGCTTTGAAGAAGAGTGAATTAGATATAATCGAATTAATCGATGTCTCGCTCGAAAAAGCGAGCAGAGCTTTGCGCCAAATTGCAAAAGGAGCGTGTCCAAAACCGATTAACGCTTTCCAGTTGAAAGAAGCGAGCACTGGAAGCAAAGGGGGAAATTTTATTAAAACGGGCGTGAAAACGCTAGATGAAGCTTTGTTAGGAGGGGTACCGGTCGGCACGATTACTGAATTCGTTGCTCCAGCGGGAAGTGGGAAAACGCAGATGTGTTTAGGCTTGGTCGCGCAGACATGTGCGCCGAAAAATTTTGGCGGGTTGGACGCTTCCGTCGTGTTTGTTGATACTGAACAGACATTTAGCTCCAACCGGTTAGCGGAAATTGCGAAAAAGAGGTTTCCAGAAATTTACGACAAAGATCATTACAATGATGGAAATAACAAGAGCATTTCGAATTTCGGAGGGATGGATAAAGATGCAGAAATGCGATTGGAGAAGCTACTCGCCGAAAAGGTATTCGTTGTCACCCCGCAATCTCTTCAAGAACTTAAAGTCAGAATTGAGAATTTGAAACCAGCATTGACGCAGTCCGATGCAAAGCTAATCGTGATTGATTCTATAGCTAGACTTGCGCGAACAGAAGGAGCAATCGGAGGTGTAGCGGGTTTATCGAGTGGTGAAAGCCTGGTAAAAAGACAGAATATTTTGAGCGGAATTGCTGCAGCATTAAAGCGCCACGCGGAACAACTCAATGTCGCTGTCGTGGTTACGAATCAAGTGACTACGAACACAAATGCAGATTCAAACTATCTCAACAGCAACGACCCGGCGAAAGCGAACATGGTTTCGCGAGATAGTCGGGTTGCTGCTGCTTTAGGAACGAAATGGGCACACTGTGTCAACATCCGTATAAGTATGAGTGGTGCAATCGACGGGAAAGCGGACGGTAAGAGAGAGATGAGAGTAGTCAAAAGTCCGCGAACGGCTCTGAGCCGATTTTTATATCGCATTACTGCATCTGGTTGCGCGTCAATTAACATAGACTAGCATTTTGTAACATATACACACATGCATGCAAGCAAAGCTACACGAGAGGCACCTAAGAACCGCGTCGCCAAAACTTCCACCATCTCTCCTCACCTCTAAGTTCTACCTTTTCGTTCAATTCTCTTTCCATTCTCTCTATGACTTTACTTGTCATATCGTCTTCTCTTTTCTTCCCTACGCTTTGTTTCAATTTTTCGTATGCCTGTTTTTTCTCTTGGTGTGAACTCTGGAGACCATTTTCAACCAGCCACTTTGTGCTTTCTTCCATCATGTACCCAATAGGCACGCACACGCCGCTCCCGAATATAACACCGTAGACTAAGCCTTTCGCTCGACTTCCTGGAATGGCCAAGCCAGTCAAACCGCTCGTTAAGCCGCCTGCGAAGACGTAGTTCAAATAATCATCGATATCTCGAGTGGCTTTGGAATATAAGCGAACGGCAGTGAAACAACTCGCAAAAGATCCTATTCGAACGCCGTGCATGGTAATGCCTCGTATCATTCTCTCCACTCTGTGCTTGGAATCCAAAAGCGGCGTCTTATTATTACTAGTACTAATACTGCTACTACTGCTAATATTGCTACTGCTACTGCTACTAACTGCTTGCTGTTGAATTTGTAGTGGTGGAGTCGTCGTAGGTGAGTTGACGTACGCGCCGTATGCCATTCCGAACAGCATTCCGTACGCCGTGCCCTGGGCCCATTCTTTCAATTCGGGCGGAGGAGGAGGAGGATCCTCGTTCGGAGGTACGTATCTGAACCACTCCGATGACATTTTTTAATAATGACGAAAATTTGAAGAGAAGAAAGTATAAAGACGAGGGATATGTAATCAATATCGAATGAGTGCTTTGGTAGATGGAATGACTGGTATTATTAAAACTTGAAAAGTGTAGACGAGGAGGAGGTTTTCTCATCTTCGCCGCTATTGTCGTCGCGAAAGTTAAATCTGCGCATGGTAAACTGACCCGGAGTTCTTTTGAACCCGCCAGAAACAGTGGAATCGACTTCGACTTCATCGCTTGTGAAGATGAAACGTCGAAGCTCAAACTCACCCGTGCGTTTAAACGCGGTGGTTGGAACTGATACTCTGCGCTTTGAAGGAGAATCAAACGCGAATTTGCGCATGGTGAATTGACCCGGAGTTCGCTGAAAGGCGCCTTTACGAACGGTAAATTCCTCCGTGGTGGACACATTTTCAGAGGAGACTGTTTTTCTCTTCATGACAAAATCTTCCACCGGCGCTCTTTTGAACGGTTTCTTCTTTCCTTGTCCTTCTTTGTCGGTTTCCGCTTTGATCATAGTTTTCGACGATTGTTTCGATACTTTTTGCGTGGATTCTTTCTTTTTCAATTGAAATTGCGCGACTTGGGACTTGACCGAAAGGTTGTTCTTCTCCTTGGCCAACTCAACGACCTCCTTATTCTCAGTCATCTCTGCCATTGCGGCCTCCACTTCTCTCAATAACTTTCGCAAATCATCTCTCTCCGTCGTCATCTCTTTCAAGGCTTGCTGCAATATTGGTACAGTTTCGCTTTTTACTTTTGCATCTTCTAATTCTCCTTTCAGACGATCAATCTCTTCATCGGACTCCTCGATGTCAACCATATCCGCCATGCGAGTCTCAAGTCTTCGGATTTCCGCTTTCAGTTGTTTCGCCTCTCTCTCCGCGTTTTCCATTTTCCCTTGTAGTTCCATCGATTGCATAGAACTCTCTCTTTTCAAGTTTTCCAAGTTCAATTCAGCTTTGATGAGTTTCTCTCCGTTTTCCAAAGCCTCTTTTTTCGCGCTTTCTTTTTCTTTTTCCAAACTCACAATTTCAGCAACTTTTTCTCTCAACGACTTTGTCTCCTCCAACTCCTTCTTCAACTGATCAAGTTCTCGTTCTCTCTCTTGTTTCAAGTTCTTGACTAACTCGTCGACTTCTTTAGGCGTGTACGAATCCGCGAGTTCAATCTCCAGTCCTCTCACGATCGATAACAAACGATCTCTCTCTTTGACTTTAGATTCCAATCGAGCAACTTTTCCGTTCGCCTCGTCCAATGAGAGTTGTAACTTTGAGGAAACATCTAACGCCTCGGAAACGGCATCGAGCATGTCTTTTAACCTCTCAAACTTCTCCTTGTTGGAAGAAGAAGAAGAAGAATTCGCGACTATTAACGCTCTTCTTTCCTTCCCTTCTGCTCTGATGAGAGTTCCTCTTCTAAAACACGCGAGACGAGTCGACGCGAAAGAAGTTCTTCGGTGGAGGTGTCGTCGTACCCCCTCGTCGTCCTCGCTCTCTTTCCAAAAAGAGGAAATCTTCGATCCCCCTCGTGTTGGTGTTGCTCCTACTCTCACTCTTCCCGTCGATCTGTTGGTATTGCGTCTCAAAGACGAAACGAAGGCATCGCTCGCGCGAGCCTTCGTGGTGGTCGCGCACGACAAACCGCTCATCTTTTATGCCTCTGCGTTCGCGTAGGATAGAGAGACAAGAGAGGTGAAAAAACCAGCGAAGGGGATAAAAAAAAGTAAAGCAAAGGAAGGGTGTTTTTTTTTAACACGCCCGACCGTTGTGGGTTCGTGGTGGTCTTTTTCTTTCTTTCTTTTTTCTTTTTTCTTTTTATATCATGTGTTGTGCGACCTAAATTTGCCTCGTCGAGAGTGACAATTGTACCAAGCTGTTGGTTTTGAACGAGCCTCCTCTGTCCTCCAAAAAAAAGGCAAAGAAAAACAAAATTTTTCGCGTGGAAATTTCAAAAAAAAAACAATCCACAAAATCATTCCGCGAAAGAAGAACGTCCGCCTCGTGCGCATAAAAAGAGAGAAAGAGAGAGAGAGACGAGGAAGATGGTGGCTGCATCTGCTGTCCGTGTGATTGAAGCTGCGGAAGCGCCCGCGTTTGAGTTCGCGCACGCCGCGGGTATCACCGTCGCAAAAGTTCTCTCTTCTCATTTCAAAAATAATAACGAGGGAGAAGCAAAGAAGAATCCTTTGCCGCAAGTGGCGACGTGCGGGAACGATGGATACGTGGTCGTCCGGGACTTGATTTCCAAGGAAACTATCGCGCAATTGTCCTCTAAAGAGAAGAAAGCGGGCGAAACTGAAGAGGAAGAAGAAGAAGAACAGAAACCCATCAACGCGGTTGCGACGTTCGAGGAAAAGTATATCGCCATCGCTTCGGACGATCACTCGGTGAAACTATTCACGAAAGAAGAAGGAAAAGAAGGGGAGAAGAAATGGCAGTTTAAGAGGAACGTGACGCGATTTGCTCTACCGGCAAAGTGCGTCGCGTTTTCAGTGGATGGTAAATTGATCGCCTGCGGTGGAGAAGACACCATGATTAAAGTCATCGACGTTGAAACAAGTGAAATCAAATTTTCGTTAAAAGTGCCCTCGAAAGGTATTAAAAGTTTACAATTCAATGGCGAAAACAAATCGGTTTTGGTCGCCTCAGACGTCGATGGGGTGATGACTGTGTGGACATTACAACCAGATAACTCGGATAAGACGGATAAAAACGATTACGACGAGCCTGGAGATGTGAAATTGAGAGCGACGGTGTGTCCGGTGACAGAAATCGACGCCACAGAGTGCATGAATACGGTTTCAGTAAGATTTGATGGGAAAGTTGTCGCAGTCCCTGGGCGCGAGAACAACATAGAATTTTTCAATTTAGAAACATTTAAAGAGATTGACGAAAGGAAGAATTTGCAGTGCTCGCATTTGGAGTACGGCAACAAGGAAAACTTTTCAGTGGTGAGCTTTTCGCCAAATGGGAAGTTTTGCTTTGCCGCGTCGAAGGATAAAAAATGCATTATTTGGAACGTGAAAAAGAACAAACCAATCGTCGTGCTCAATGTTAGTGATGCGAACGTGTGTTCTATGGACTGGATTGAAGGTGAAAATGCCCTCGTGATGACAAATGCAGATGGAGAATGGGCAAAGTGGGAAAATGTGTTATCACCGAGCGAACTTGTGGCCGAAGGTGATTCAAAAACGAACCCATTTTTCGAAGCCACGAGTGCAGAAGAATTGAAGTTCTTTTCCGACGAAGAAGATTCCAAATTTTCAGTCAAAGATACGATGCTCGACGGCGAGTTGGACGATGACGACGACATGGAGGACGATGATGGATTCGTGGAAGAAGACGAGAAGGAAAACTGCCATAGAGAACTTGCGCGACCTGCCGCTACGGCGTACGTCTCTGCACCGGTTGTCGTTGCAAAAGGACCAAAACCGCAAGGTCCATTCCAAGTGAACTCGACTAAAGTGAATCCAGATACCGTTGGTGCTCAAAAGCGCAGATTTCTTTGTTATAACACACTCGGAAGTGTCGTGGCAACCGAAGATACAAATTCTGGTTTGAAAAATGTCGAGATGTCTTTTCACGATACATCTAAAGGTGGGCGAATGCCTACAATCACCGACGACGTGGGATATGAACTCGGCGTGTGCGGAGAGAAGGGCGTTTTATTAGCTGCGAAATCACAAATTTTCTTCAAACCGTATGAGTCGTGGACAAAAGACTCCGAATGGACCTTGGAGATGCCAGAAGATGAAAGACCGACGACAATTGCATGTGGTGATGATTTCGTCGCGGTCGCTACTTCGCAGAATTTCCTTCGAGTTTTTACCTCCTACGGTGCGCAGAAGGAAGTTCTTAACTTTGAAGGTCCGATTGTTTCGCTCGCGGCATCTAACGATGCCTTAGCGGTGTGTTACCGAGAGCATTTTTCGGAGTGCAAGTTGAAATTTAAAGTTTTGGATGTCGAGAAACGAGTAGAAAAGTATGCAGGGAACATTCCTCTTTCTTCTCTAAACTCAGATGAGGATGATAATTCGCACGAGGATGCCGTTCGCTTGACGTGGATGGGCTTCGTCGAAAATTCGAGTGAAAGCGCGCTCGCGACGTGCGACTCTGCTGGCGTTTGCAGAATCTACTCCAAGCAATCGTTCGGTGGATCCTGGACCCCTTGCTTCGATTCGAAAAAAGCCAGAGATTCTGATTTAGAGAAGCATTGGATCGTTAGCTTATCGAATAAAGAATGTAAAACTGTCGTCTGTAAATCCGTGGAATACGGTCCCTCGGTGAATCCAAAACCGGTTTTGAGCATTTTACCGCTCTCCGTACCGGCATTGAAGTTGGGAGGATCAAGTTTTGATATAGAGGAAAAGGGGCTGACGGCAAAGTTGGCGCTAAATGTGTGCAAAGCCGCTGTTTCAGAGAAGTTCTGCGATGCGAATGCCAAGCGAGTGCGAGACCGAGAGCTTGCAGAAGCCAAGGCTAATTTTGATAAGGCGATGCTGAAATGCCTCGGAGAAGCCGCTAAGGCTGATAAATTGGCGCGAGCTGGAGATATTGCCGCCACTTTTGAGCGCCCGGCAACTTTAGATCTTGCGGCAAAGTATGCCAAAGGCGTGAAAAAATTCAACTTGGCCGAACGCATTCTCATGCTCGCTGACGACGAAGAAGAGGAAGAAGATTCCTCAGAGGACGAGGATTCCTCAGACGACGAGGACGACGATGAAAAAGACGATGGCAAGAAAGTTAAGGACGATTTCGATGCGGCAGCTAAAACTCCGGCACCCGCCCCGTTGTCTGTTGTTAAGCAACAAAAAGTGCAAAAAGAAAACATCGCCGTGGCATCTGGGAAGAAGAGAGACTCAAAGTCAACGCCGTCTACTTTAAAGAAGAAAGCTCGCAAGTCGACTGGAGGGGATAAGGTGAATCCATTCGCTCGCAAATAAACAATAACAACAATGCGGAGAAAGAGTACGCAACAGTGCATATATTAGAAAACATGCGGTTCGTGTCTGAAATATATAAAACAACAAAAGTTTTTAGATGATAAGTATATGATAAGAATTTATTCCTCTTCGTCCTCTTCCTTCTTCTTCAACGTCGGCATGATCGGCGTCGTATTCTCGTCGTATTTCTTGTCCAAATACATCTCAATGCCGATCCAGTAACCAGCAGTTAAAACAAGAAACTGCCATATTTGGATATCACCAAAAACAGGATCGGTTATGGATATCGCCATCGCGGCTGAAGGCGTGAGCAAACCAACGATCGGGGCTCCCAATCCAGACGCAAACAACATGTTCTTATAGTTGTTATTGTTCATACCGCTAATGATCTTCTTCGCATTATTAGCTACCACTTTTGACGCTTGTTGTTGTTGTTGTTGTTCTTTTCCATATCTGTTACTGATGGTGAATTTTTGATATCCTCTCGACGACGACGACGACGACGACGACGATAACGGTCGGCGCGTACCGGCGCGTACCAACACGGACGATGAAGCCGTAGAAGTGAGCAAAACGTTCATTGGAATAGCAATGTATGTATGTGCGTGCGTGCGTGCGTGCGCGTGTTTAATTGCGTTTCTTGTTCGCGTGATAAAGAGAACGTTCGAGCGCGACGGGAATTTTACAGAGAGAGAGAGAGAGAGAGAGAGGGCTCGACGGAAAGATTTTTTTCGTTTTTTTTATCTCTTTTGTGTCTTGTCTTGTCTTGTCTTCTTTTCTTCGACCCTCCCTCTCGAATGTGAAGGCAAGGAGAAAAAGACGAATTATCACACCGAAAAGCTTTTCGCGGGGCCGTTCCTAGAAACGAAAGAAAAACAATCCCTTCGTCGTAAAAAGCGTCAAAGCGTCCGTGCGGAGCCCTTTCCACGACCTCGCCCATCGGGAACCGCAGCAACACGGATCGAGTTGTCGTCGCAACCTTCATCTTCGCGCTTCTTGAGAAGTATACGAGTGAGAGCGTCTACGAGCGTGTCCTTGTGTGCTGTGTGTGCTTGTGAGACTCTTGTATCAATCAACACCAAAACAAATCCTTTAATTGTTGCGGCTGGTGACTTTAGAACTCACCGCAACGAGAATAAGAGGGAAAGAGTCCACGATTGCGAAAGGAACGATTGAATAATTCTTATATCAGAAGATAAAGAACACTACACATGCTATCGGCAGGAGACAAACACTTTGTTAGAGGTTCTTCTCCATCGGCTAAGTTGCAACAGAAAAGGTCATCGCGAAACATGATCACGAGTCCGCACCAAAAAGATGAGAACATCAGTCCTGGACAGACTTCGAGTAGCGACGGAAAAGAAGTGTCCGTGGAAACTATTTTAGATGACTTGGTAAATCTGGTGAGTTCGTTAGAAAATGTGGCGAAAGGGTTAAAGTACATGGGCAAAGAAGCTTCTGCGGAAGTGAAGAAGCTCATGGTTGAAGCTGATAAACTGACAATTTTATTAGACGATATGCTCGATTATCCCGGAGCGCAAGCGGTAATTGTAGGCACGAAGGTTCCAGTCGAAATAGCAAAAGGAATCAAAAGTGTCGCGAAGAGCTTGAGGCAGTACGAGAAGAACGTGAATGACCAGCTAAAGAAGTTTGACAATGAACTAGAAAACGAAGTGAAAGAGAGAAACGAGAGAAATACTAATTCTAGTACGAATAATGGAATGTTAACGCCGGTGAAAAACGGAAACGGCGATAGCAAAAACGATAACGACGACTTACGAACCCCATCTCCGATGAAAAAGAATGACAGCAGGAAAGATGACGACTACAATAATAATAACAATAATAATATTATAGATGAATCGGCGAGTTCATCCAACGGAGGGTTGGGTTTTCTGACAGGTTTGTTCTCTCCGAGTACTTCCAATCTCAATCCAAACAAAGAAGGCAAGAATGATGAAGATGGTGGCAACGATAAAAGTTTCGTGACTTATCATATTATGTACGTCTTGGAAACTCTATCGACTAAAGTAGGCGTATTAAGATGGAACGAAACTGAGGCAAGCGCAGAGCAGAGAATCCAGGAATCGAAACTCGCCGATGCTGGAGAGTTACGTGATAAAAAGCCGAAAGGGTGTTTCGGGGGATGCTTTGGAAAGAAAGAACCACCTTCAAATCCTAAACCACCATCTTCTCCAAAAACTAGCAAATATAATAGCAATAGTCGCGGGAACAACATTTCTCGTAGTAATAATAGGTAGACATTAATAGAAGAAACTTTGCTTCTCTTATCACAAAATTATATATTTTGCTAACTGATATGTTTGTAATTCTTCCTCTAACTTTTTATACCTGATTCTCTTTTTTAATTCATTTATTTACCTCGTTTACATAATTAGAACCTTCTTGAAATTAAATTAATTTTATTCAATAAAATAAAACAAATATCCCAACTCCAATAAAGATTATTGGAATGATTTATTTGCAGTTCCAAGCTATATATCTGTTTTATAGCATTATTATGTGAATATATTTGGAATAAAATGCAAATTTTATTCACTAAATTATGAATTATATTATTTAATTTTCGTAATTTAGCAAAAAAATATCTTATTTTAATTTTAAATCGATATTTCCTGAATAAAAAAGATGAATATTGACAATATTGACAATTAATTATATTCGTCTGACATTGTGCAAATGTATTTAAAAAATCGAAGTAATATCGGGGGAAATGATAAAAATTGAATTTTTTTATTTAAAAAAAAAGACATCAATCATGGGAGGAGCAATTTTTTCTTCACAGATTTCGTTGAAAGAAGAGGAGAAAGAAAACGCAATATATAATAAGAGTAAAATGAACGCTGCTCTCATGAATCCAACTGCACGAGTAGCGTCTCTGTCCTCACCGCCACCTTCTTCTTCTTCTTCTTCTTCTTCTTCTTCTTCTTTATTCTCGTCTTCTTCAAGACAGTTTCATGGTTTTTTGCTCCCTCGAGCAAAACGAGGAGGAAATTGTCGCATTCGTTCAAACAATAATATTCGTATCTACGCCGCAGACATCGACAACTACGTCAAAAACGTCGCTTCGGTTGAAACACAAGTACCGCTCAAGATTTGTTGGCAGTTGTGGCAAGATCGAACGAGGATCCCGAATTGGATGCCCTGGATAGCAAAAGTTGAATACGACGACAAGGACAGAACGAAAACCAAGTGGATTTTGGAGACAGAACAGTTTGGTCAAAAGCTGCAATTTTCTTGGACGGCGAAAGACTTGGAACCAGTGGAATACGAACGAATAGCTTGGAAGTCCGAGGACGGTTTAAGAAATAGAGGATCTGTTACGTTCAAAGAAGTAGGAAACAATAACACGAAGATAGAAATGATGATCGAATACGAAGTTCCGGCTGTACTGAAACCAGTCGGAGAACTTGTCAGCCCGCTCGTTGGTTCAATAATAGGGAAAGACTTGGAAAGGTTCGACGAATTTGCTCGGAAAGTCGAGAAGCAGTTATTAAAAAAGTAATCGAGCGATTACTATTACTACTATTACTACTGTGAAAAACTACGTTCTAGCTCTGTATTGTGATGCTACTATAACTATATACCTTGACTAAACTATCGACTTTAAATCTATTTCTGCCACTTTGACGCCTTGATCCAGACTCGTCAAGCCTTTCCTTTTCCCCAAGTAAAAGCGAGTGTATGCGACTAAAACGCTCGACGCGTCTTTCTGCACCATATAAGGGTAATGAATCCGAGGTGCTTCGTAACCAATCTCATCTTCCAGTCTTGCGATCGTTTCCCACTCATTCCCATCTCCATCTCTAGATATCGCCACGTGTAAATGCGTTCTGCATGCTCGGCACTTTGTGGCACCTCTTCGCGAACGGTATTGGTTTTTCATGTTGTTGAACGCCAACAATAACTCTCCATTTGGTTCTAATCGCATCAAGAACACCTTAGAATTTGGATTCGGGACTGGCATTGGTTCGGGTTCCGTCCATGACTTCCCTTCGTCTTTAGAGTATGACTTATATACACATCCGACGCGAGTTCGGAAAACTTGGATGATCCTTCCATCGTTCAACTCTGCAATTGAGCCTTCAATCAAGCTCGTATTCGATTGCGTGATCTGACCTCTCGGTTGCCAAGTTTTCCCTCGATTTTCGGAAACCAAAACACCTGAAAACGGTTGCGCTCCGGTCATGCATTTCGATCGTTTATTCCATCGGCAATCCGGTCCGCTAGAACCTTTGAATTCTGGTTTGCGAGTACACGTTCCGTCTTCGATGGCGTTCTGTTGTTCCCTCCAATATGGAAGTACCCAGTGTCCAGTCTTCTTCATCACAATGAGCGAGTTTGCGATAACTTTCGGTATCCCCCCACCTTCTCCTTGCGACAGAATCGTCACCGCTTTCGTCCATTTATTATCAGCTGGGTCTCCGATGGATTTTATGTATTTAATATCTCCTCCTGGAACCCACAAAGACTTGGGCGTGTGATGGCACATCTCTGCGTGGGAGTTGACTTCGCAAACTTCACCTTTTGGGCACTGCGGGGGTTTACACGGAACGGCTTTCTTACATCCAGTAGATTCTGAGTAGAACACGTACACTTGATTGTTATCTATGTGTACGACTGGACTCCAAACCGCAGCGTCGTTATATATCGGCAACTTTACCGGTGGTGTCCATCGTTTTCCCTCTAAATCCTTCGACTGTGTGTATTCGATGTGCTGGTCTTGTAATCCCTCCGTCGCTAATTTATACTCGTAATACGTGGTATCTCCTTCATTACCACCACTACTTTCTTTTTCTTCCCCGCTGCTATCTTTCTTTTCCACTGTACTTGCCGCCGGAGCCGCCTGATACAGTAGAATCATCCGCTTGTCTTTCATCTTTGCAATCGTTGCCATGTGGGCGTATCGCAAATCTTCGTCAAACCGTTTCACATACGTGTTATGCTTGATAATCTTCTCATTTTTCTCGTCTATCGTATCCGCCCCACCGCTATCGAACACTTGCTTACTCAGCGTCGTCTGTGATGGTAACTCTGCCTCGCATTTGTCTAAATGTCTGCACTCCGGGTGCAACGCAAAAAACAGTCTCGTTTCTCTCCAAGAAGCAATCTCAAACTGAAATTTACACGCCGCACTCGCGCCTCCCAAAGAGGATTGTAATCCTAAAAATTGTAAATCGAGTGGGTCGTCCGAGATTGAGGACTGACTCTCTTCTTCCAGAAAGATTTCTTTAAGCGCTCGTAAATTTTCGTCGTCTTTGTTGTTGTTGTTGTTGTTATTCGATGAAGATGATGATGAGCCATTTTCAGTTGTTGCGAGAAGGACGGAGGAGGAGGAGGAGGAGGAAAACACCTTCGAGAGGAAGACGATGAAGACAAACAGGACGACGATGGCGACGACTCTCTTTCTCTTCTTTGTTTTGGTCGCGTGAGTAGGAGGAAGAGGAGAAGGAGGAAAGGAAGGCGACTTCATCCTCTCGTCTCCTGCGACGGGTACGCGATGAAATGAGATCTAAATATGTGTGAAAGAAGAAGAAGAAGAAAAAAAAGAACAAAAGTTTCACTACGGGACTGCAAAAAATTATTTGCACGACACTACTGCAGAACGCTCGACGAGAAAGAGAGCGAGCG
>MDTC01115437.1_pt1 | contig 14700 bp, 12 predicted proteins | sample 811181 | NCBI WGS metagenome assembly MDTC01 (sample SAMN05326644, study PRJNA326480) | marine metagenome | isolation source: seawater | place: Pacific Ocean: North | collected 2011 | reverse complement strand
TAACGTCTGGTTCCGGTTCAGATTCAGGTTCCGGTTCCGGTTCCGGTTCCGGTTCCGGTTCCGGTTCAGATTCAGATTCCGGTTCCGGTTCCGGTTCCGGTTCAGGTTCAGGCTGTGGATCTTCACAAATACATTTTTCTGGTTCAGTACAACATTCTTTTTCTCCACCGATTACTTCTTCAATAACTTCAACAGATTCTTCTTTATCTACAGAGATATCTTCTATTTCTTTTACACCTTCACCTTTTTCTTCTTCTTCTTTAGCATTTTCTTCTGCTTGTTCTTTCTTCTTGCGAATTACTTCTTCGCGTGCGGATTTAATTTTATCTCTTTTTTCTTCTTCATAGAAAACATCTTTATCAACTGTATTTTCTTTATATTTTTCCATCATTTCATTTAATTGTGAATTAATAAATGATTCGTCTTCAATTTTATCGGCACATGGATCCCAAGGTAACCAATAACCGACTTGACCAACAAAAACGTGAAAATCACTATCAATCATTTGAAGTTTTTTCGCACGCGTCTCAGCTTCACCTTTCGTATTGTATGTCCCTCTTACTTTAAGTCCGCGTATATTTGTACGGAAATCATTTTGTTCATCAAAATCTTTTTGAAGGTTATCATCAAATTTATAGGTAAAATCTTTATATTGTGACATTACTTTCTTAAAATCCATATCTTTATCTTTGCAGATTGATTGAAGGAACTTTGCTACTTTAAAACTTTCTTTTGATTCAATTAAAGATTCAGGTGATACAAATGATAAGCATACATAATTTTGTCCTGGAATTTGATCATCTACTTCAAGGTAGTCGACTTTTTCTTCTTTTTCACCCATTTATATAAATATGATTATATTTTTTTAAATATTTTAAACTAATATAATGGTAAAAGTTAATGTTGCGGGACATGGTGTTGTTGAAATAAGTTCCGATGAATATCAAGGTAATATACACGAGTTTCTTAAAAAAATATTTTCAAAAATAAGGCCTGGATTAACTACTGAGGATTATAATAATAAATATCGAGGGAAATGGACATTGATTACACTTGATGGTCGTTTATTAAGCCCTGGTGTCCGTACAAGGGGCCATGAAGAATTAACATCGGAGCAAATAAAGGATATTATTGAAGAAAGTTCGCGTTTAAGGTTAGTAATTGCCCCACTTCCTCTGAGGGCTAAAAAGAATGAAGAGGTTATTGAACTCGAGGATAAAATCACTCAAATGAAAAGTGATATGTTAACAACCGGTATTGATAAAACAAAGAGTATTACAAAAGCAAAGGATAAAATAGAACAAATAATGAAAAAACAACCGGCATTTGTTTTTGGGAAAGTTAAGATACTTCCTCAATTGACATTATCATTAAAACCACCTACTGAAAAAACAAAAAAGTGGAGTCTAAAAATAAATGAAGGTCCATATATACAAAAATCGGGTAAGAAGAAAAGAAAGAATACTCAAAAAAGGAAGAAAAGAAAAAATACCCGGAAAAAGAAACAAAGAACAAGTAAAAGAAAGTAGATTTTAGAATAATTCGTTAGTATTAAATTTAGAAGGTATATACTTATTGTCTGTTTGACTCCATTTATTAATTTCTACTTCACCACCCCCTAAATTAACACTACTTGTGCTCCATTGATTGTTTGTTTTATAATTCCACCAATATGTTCCATATGGTAAATTATATTTTTTGATATTGGATATATCTTCATCTTTTATAGAAGAAGTTACTTTACCCCATAGAGGTTCTTTTTTTGTTTCACCCGTCCGTGTATTTACAAAAAAGATAAAATTTCCAAATATCTTTCCATCATTCTCTCCAATTTTGTTATAAACTTCAATCCATTCTTGATTTTTATTCATAGGATTATTAAATGTATAATATTTTTCACTTCCAGGATAATTATTAATCCAAATATCTTTTGTAACTTTCATCCATTTCCAGTATGTTTTCTTTCTACTCCATTTTCGTATCCATTTAACCCCTTTATTTTCTATTTTTAACCATTTAATTATTCTATCATCTATTTTAAATGGATTACATCCACAAGATTTATCTTCAAATGTACATGAACAAGGCCCTAAACGACAATTATTATAATTTTCTGTATCCAAGTTAATTTCATTACACCTTTTTGAACCAACAATTGGAATAATCCAAGATCCTCCATATCCACAAACTGTATCATTATTCTGTTGTATTTTATTTGGATTTATAGAACAACAATTATCTGGTTTACAGTCTTCTTTTTTTTCGGGAACACCTTCACTAAAATAGTTTGGATTATTTGATATCCACTCTTCAGTATAATTATTTTCATCTGTAAGTAATTCTGCAATCTCTTTTTCTTTTTGTTCAATACGTTTTTCAAAAATTCTTTTTAGTTGATGTGAACGGTTTAATTTTGATAGTATCTTTGTATATTTAATTTCTCCATATGATTTTTGATAATCTATAATTGTTTGTATCATTATTCTAGCCTTATCTAAAATATAATTCAAGGTTTCCATAATCTCTGATATACTTGGATCTTCTTTTTCATTCAATTTATCAATAATATTTAATTCATTATTTATCCATTCTTCGGTTTCTTCTTCTCTATAATTACATATTTCTTTATTTTTTGAAGTATAAATATTATCAATTGGACAATGATCATATTTTGTAGGAGCTACTTTTGACCTTCTTATTTCAACCTTAAAAATTTCAAGTTCTTTAACTGCTTTCTCAATTATAGTATTTTTTATATAGCTATTTAGTTTATTGTTCTTTTTAAAGGAATTAATTTCATTTTTTTCTCTTTCTGTTAATTCATCTATTTTACATTCATTTTGAATATCATTATTAATCAATATACATGTATTATAACTTGTTGATTTTAATTTACATTCTTTATTTAATCCAATTAATCTACAATATTCTTTTTTATTATGTTCATAAAAGATATTCAAAAATTCTTCTTCTTTTTTAGTTTTCTCTTTTATTAAATCTTTTAATTGATTTTGATGTGTTTTCCAAATAACAAGTGATCTTTCATTAAGTATATCATTTAAGTTACTTTCATTTTCATTAATTATACTCATTTTTTTAGGAATATTACCGTAAGTATATTCAACCGAACCATTCCAATCAGTCGGAAAGCCTAATAATTGATTAATAAGTAATTCTTTGTCATCAGAATGATTTATTAAACCTTCTTTTGTATTCTTTTTTTTAAAAATAAATATAAGTAAAATAATAATTAAGATTATTCCAAAGAAGTTTTTAATTTCCATATATAAAAAGAATATAAAATTATTGTTTGATATTCTTAATAAAATAAAAAAAAATTAATGAATATAAATTAATACCAATCGGGAAGATTATTCAGTCAAATATTTTTAAACAATACGTTTATATCTTTCTTCAAATAGATCTAATTCTTCTTTCCAAATATCTTTAATGTCCTTATTTTCTAAAGATTCAAATTGATTCCTTTTTTGAATTATATCTTCTTTTAATTCTTCTACTTTTTCTAATGTAAAACTATAAACAGATAGATTGAGCAAATAATTATACTCATTTTTAACTTCAATACTTTCTTCATAGGGATGAATACAATTATTATCATAAAATGGGAATTCAAAAGACCTTAAAGAATTGATAATTGATACCTTTGATTGTTTGTATACTTTAATTTTTTCTTCAATTACATATTCAATAAACTTCATTTTTGATTCAAATAACTCGATATCTTTCTTTATATTCTTTAAGAGGTAATCTTTCCTTTTTTGATACATGTTTAATCTTGTGTAGAAATGTTCATCCATTATTTGATAGATTGTTTCATATTTATGAATAGTACCATCTTTATTATAAAGGTGGAGATTACTTAATGATTTTGATGATGTTAACTTGAATTTTTCTTCAATAACGTTCTTTGTTTTGTAGGTATGGTCAAATAAAGTTTCATCATTTACCTTTACAATAAATTTAACCTTTTCATCGGTTGAATGGTTCTCATAATCTAGTATCCATGAATCTTCTAATTGAACTGTTGTTTCTAAAAACTCCTTAAAGTCGTGTGTCCATTTTCCAATAGGAAGTTCAGTAATAACGATTTTATCATCTTCAATACGATAAACACCTTTTGTAATGAACTTTGTTTTACCCTTATCATCAATTTTCTGAATCTTACCTTTAAACCCACGATAATATGGATACATAGATAAATAAGGAAGACCATCCAACTTCCGTTTAATATTTTGAGAACATTCTAAAGGATTAAACTGAGGGATTTTTGTACTAAATCCTGTACCAATACCAACCATTCCATTAACTAATACCATCGGAATAATAGGGCAATACCATTTTGGTTCAACAATTAAACCATCATCATTAATATAATCTAGAAGTGGAAAATCCGCCGATGGATATATTAGATCCACAATTGGATTCAATTGTGTATGAATATACCTAGCACTCGCGGAGTCATTGCCACCCATAATCCTTGTTCCAAATTGACCATTCGGTTGTAAGAGATTAATATTATTTGATCCAACAAAATCTTGTGCCATTCCCACAATTGCACCCTGAAGTGATACTTCTCCATGATGATATGCGGCTTGTTCGCTTACATAACCTGAAAGTTGAGCTACACGGATTTCATTATAGAGTTTACGTTTAAAACTTGAAAATAGGATCTTTCTTTGAGAAACCTTCAGTCCATCAATACATGAACCAATAGATCTCATATTGTCGGAATTAGAGAAATGTTTAAATTCACGATTAATAAAATCATTAATTTTTGTTTCTTCGTGGTTATAATCAAGGATTTCATCTTCATTATATGTCTTTAACCAATCTTTCCGTTGATCAGCTTCTGTTTTCTTAAAAGCAAGTATCATTGATGGATCAGTATCATTATCAGAAATATACTGATTTATTTTTAGTTCTTTAAAATATTGTTTTGCCTCATTTGATGTGGAAGTACCCAAACCCTTATAATATTTAATTCCCCATTTATTATGATCCTTTTTAACCTTCCATTTATTATAATCTGTTAATGTATAAAATTGCTTTGTTTTCTTACCCTTATTGGCTTTAATAATAGGTGTAACCATACAATTAATATAATTTAATTCAAGTAACTCAGGCCACATACTGTGAAATAGGTTTAATATCAACCCTTTAATATGGGAACCATCGTGATCCTGGTCAGTCATTATCATAACCTTTCCATATCGTAAAGCTTTAGTATTCTTATATTTCTTATTACTTTCTAACCCTAAGATCTTCTTGATATTTGTAATCTCAGAATTATTAATAATCTGTTTTATATTAGCATCACGAACATTTAATATCTTACCCTTCAAAGGGAAAACACCATATTTATCCCTCCCTACAATAGATAATCCCGCGATTGCCATAGACTTTGCTGAATCCCCTTCTGTAAGGATTAATGTACATTGATCGGATCTCCTTGTACCAGCCCAATTCGCATCATCTAACTTTGGAATATCTCTTAACTTATTCTTTTTCACACCATTTGTCTTCTTAGCTAATGTAGTTTCTTTAAAATCTGAAAACTGCATTACCTTCTCAGATAAACCAGATTCACAAAGATTCTTTATGAATTTATCATCTATCTCAGGCTTTGAACCAAACTTTGATTTGGGTGTAATTAATCGTTCTTTCGCTTGAGAATCAAACGATGGATTCTCAATAATACAATTCAGGTAAATTGAAAGATAATTTTTTACATATCTCTCCTGAATATCCTTCTTATTCTTTTTCTTAATATATTTTACTACACCAGTTGTCAATAATTTAGTAATTGTATCAATATGAGTACCACCATTAGGGGTAGAGATACCATTTACAAATGATACCTGTTCAAACTTATCATTCAATGAAGTACATACACCGATCTCCCACCTTTCAGATAAGTTTTCATATATCTTTGGTAGACCACTTGGGAACAACTCAATATAATCTTGAAAGGATTTGATATTTACTTTTTTATCATTATAATATACATTCACTTTTTTATCAGTAACACCCGCTATATCATGTACACGTCTCTTCATTAATGCTATCATATCCTTAGAGAAATTACTAATTCCGAACCTATTAAAATCTGTTTTCCATGTAATCTTTGTATAAGGTTTACCATTATACTTTTGAATTTTCGGTTCATCCACCTTTGTCATATTTTTAGAAAAATGTTGAAAATATTTCTTTTTTGTATGTCTATCCGCTGTTTCAACATCAAATGTATCTGAAAAGATATTTACAATTTTTGCTCCATAACCATTCTTACCACCAACTGTCCTTTTTTGATTCTTTTTATAATTCCCAGAAGTTAATAACCGTCCAAAAATTAATTGAGGATTATATAAACCACTACTATGTTTTTCTATTTTAATACCGTCGCCATTATTATATACACTAATTTCCCCATTTTCAGGATTAATATTGACTCGTATTTCCGTTAATTGAGTTGCATCCTTAAAATCCTTTAAACGTTCACGTTGATCTCTTGAATTTACAATAATTTCATCAAACATCTTGTAAAGTACAGGTATATAGTCCACATCTTTCAAATAAATTTTAGTTTCTTCATCGGGCATAATAGCCATAGTTGTTTTAATTAATTGATCAGATCCCGCATAAGTATCTGTTGTATCATAAATATGGGTACGGAGATCCTTTTCTTCATATTCTTCTTCGTTATTTACCATTATATATAGCTTTCTTGTTATTTTTTTAAATACAAAATCAAATTTTAATTTTATTTTTATTTTTTATAAAAACAACTAGTACATAAACGGTAATTCTTTGGTAATGAAGATATATCTATATTACATTTTAAACATTCACGAGTATTAGTAATTGATTCAAAATTAAGTCCTCCATCGAATTGTTTAACCCAATCTTCAAGAGTTGTCCTTTTACAATTGGTTATAAAATGTCCTTTACCCCCACATTTTCTACATAAACCATAAAGATCACAATATAATTGTGCAGCCATTACTTTTTCATATTTCGATAATGGAAATGGGCTTGAGAATAATGAACCACGTACATTATTAATACCATATTTGTTCATCATTTCTAATGTATGGATTAGTTCTGAAAAATCATGTTCTTTTTTATACTCTGGTTGAATACTACGTTGTACTTCATACTTTTTTGTCCAACTTGACCCCCTACCATTCTCATGTAACCATATTCTCCGTTTAATATCCTCTGATTCCCCAACATAATATTTATTATCAGATAACTCCAAAATATAAGTACCACTATTTTTCTCCTTGGAACGACAACAAAAAAAAGTTTTAAACCAAGAAAACATTTAACTATCTATTTCATTCATTCTCTTAAGTAAATATTGATTCATTGTATTCGGTCCAAACTCTATTGTGAAATACATAATGTACTTTTTTGTTTGTCATCATAGAGCTATATCCAGTTACTTGAATGAGAAGTGGTTTAACATTGTAAAGTATATGAATTGGTTCTTTTCTATATACTGTCTTATCTTTTGGAAATAATATATCTCCATATTCAAAAGTATATATACTATCACTCTTCTCTTTTAGAAAATCTATATAATGTTTACTTATCTTATTTGATATAATTATGATCTCAAACTTATTATCTTTATCTAGTTCATCTATCTCAGAAATGAAATTCAAAATTGAATTGGAGCCTTGTAGGACAAAGTCCTCTTCTGGAAATGATTTATGACTTGTTTTTAATATATGCACACTTGGCCCCTTCATACCTGAAAATATAATTAATACTTCATTATGAAAATCGTTTTCCACTTGTACGGTTTTATTCTCTCCTACTAAATGAAAACTATTTATCATTATTTAATTTCTAGTAATTTATAATAGTTTACTTAAAAATTTTTCAAATTTATATTCTACTTTAACTCTTACATAGTAAATATATATCTTTTAAATGATCCATTAATTCTAAATAAGTACCATTACTTATCTTGGATTTCACTGATTCATCAATTAATGATTCAATATCCTTAAGCTTATCAATATGTTTTGACCAATCCAATTCACTTTCTTGTTCTATTTCTTGTTCTATTTCAGGAATATTATCAGGAATAGTGTCAATAATATACGATTGTACTCCATTTGTATATTCAAAACGAAAATCCATTTCTTGTACAAATTCAGACTCTTGATTTTCATTAAGACCTATCCAGTGATAAGTATCCTCAATACTAAGAATTCTATATACATCGTAGAATAATGGATTAAGGTCACAAGTTAAAGTATTCCAAAGTTCTTGTTGCCAACCAGTAAAATCTGTAGTAATCCCATAAATTGAACTCTGAGAAGCTTGGCCGGTGTTTGACTGTTCAGTTAAGCTGTCACCATTTCTTATTAATGGACGACGATAAACATTTTCAGGATAATTAATTACATCATATAGATCACTTCCAAATACATCTCTATCCATAATACGAAGGATAATTTTTGATGAACCACTTCTTTCAAATATTTCTCCTTCACCCGAAATAATGAAGTGCTTACTTTCTTCTCCAGTAAAAACTGAATATTGACATCTTTCCAACCAAAGGATATCTTGTTCAGGAATTTCACGTGATTCTTCTGGAATGGAAGTTGTTGTTGAATAATTCTGTATAGAAAAAGAGTCAAGGCGTGCGGAAAGAAATCCATTGATTCCTAATACTTCAGAATATGGGATAATAGTATGAAGTATACTTTCAAGGGTTTCTTTAAAAAGGTGGACAACATGTCCTGGCTCAACGTATGTATCCCAAAATGTTTCCCATATATCATCAGAAATCTCTCGGTCTCCTTTTAATTGATGGGTCTTAGGGATGAATAACTCGGGATTAATTCTTTCCAATTCATATTCTACAAGTTGTCTCTGAAGAACAATCATAAGTCGTTTAGGGAGTACAACACCATCTGGAATAATTTTCCACCAATACCAATTTTTATCATACTTATCTTCGCTATCATAAGAACCATTTAGATATTCCCTGGGAGGGACACCAGTCCTTAGCTTACTCTTTCCAGGAAGGAGGTCAAGGATATCCTTCCATTTATAGTGATTATAAAGCGCAAATTGAGCAAATCCAAGTACAACTTCTTCATCCGTCAAGCTCCATTCGGTCAAGTCATGCTCATCATTATGATTATTAAGACAATCAGTAATTCCATCATTACCTGGTGGAATTCCATTAGATCTACGGGAATATCTTGGATCACCATAATGTCCGTGTTCCCAACCCCAACAACCGCCATTAGCCATCACACAAATAGTACAAGGGTTTATCCTTTGTTGACTATCACCCCCAGAAATAGTACCGTAACGGATACATTTATCACACCTGTAATTTGTATCTATTACTTGTACTCCTTCACCCGGATTTTCATCTATTCCAGGAAAGATATAATCGGTCATCCTTTTATTAAAAAGTTTATTTTATTGATAATAAGAAGGGTTTTTCAAATTTGAATCAAACAAGTATTCGTAAAGTAATTAAGTAGATATGTCTGAAAATGGAGAATTTTATGATGTACTTATATGTTGTATTCTTATAGGAAATGGATTATTATTCTTTTCCTGGATTAAAAATTATATCCACGTTACAAATCTATCGTTTCAAGATTATATTATTACTATCATTCTTTCTATCTCTTATTACTTTTATATGAGTTATTGGTTTCTTAAAATATTCTCAAATATTGGGATAGAGTTTTAGAGGTCCTGAATTAATAATCATACCATCTTAAATATAAACAGGGTTGTAAATTATTTATTAAATCAATGTATTTATCGATTCCGGCTTTATTATAAACTCGTCCATTTCCACTAGAAAAATAAAATTCATTGTTTATTTCTTCTATTAATTCTTCACATATTCCTAATTCTACACATGATTTTTTTCCTAATAATGGATTGTATTCACACTTATCATCGTAGTATAATATCCAATAACCATATATAGTAAATACATAACTATAAATCCAGTTTTCATGATTAAGTACATTGATGATATCTTTAGTACTTAGATAATATTTTGATCCTTTTGGATGTATATGCCACATATATTTTTGGTAACCACGATAATGTCTACAATTATCATTTTCACCTTCATATGTTAATCCATCTATTTGTAATTTACCATCGATATCTTTAAAATATCCACAAACTTCTTTAGAATTATCTAATAATCTTATAATATAAGATAATGAATTATCATCTATCAACAGTATAGGGTCACCTGGAAATCCGCCCAACATATTTTGAAGTCTTGATTTACGTTTTGATTTAGATTTACGTCTTTTAGATTTACGTCTTTTAGATTTTATTTTACGTCGTTCAGTTTTATATTTTCGTTTTGACTTAATTTTTTGTTTTTTCCTCATATAATTATATTTTATTTTTTATATGGATCATCTAAAATATTCTCAAATATTGGGATAGAGTTTCAATCAAAATTTGAAACTATGATTCGATGATTACTATACAATTAAAAAGAATAGAATTCAATAATGAAAATGAATGCTACTCAGATCTCAAACCTTGATAGTTTTACAATCCCAAGAGAATCAGAAGGGGGGATTGATGGAGGAACTCTATCTTACCTCTTTAGTAAAAAATACCGTAGCTCAGGGAAGTTTACTATCAAAGAAGAAGAAGGTAAGGGTTCGGCCTTCTGTATCTGGTTGACACCCGGGGGTGATATTCATTATCTTGGTGGTAACAAAGAAGACCCGTGCATCTGGCAACTTATTATAGGAAAGCACCAGAGGAAAAATAATCAATACTATGGAGGGAAAAAGGTAGCACAAGAACTCTTAAAGATTTTTGATGAAAGGACGAGTACAGTGCCATCTGCCATTGTTCAAGATGTGGAAAATCGGAAGCAGGATAATGAAGAGCTCTTTAAGAATAATCGTGAGCTCTTTGAACGATTCTGAATTAATCTAATAAATGATAGTAATAAATTGTCTTTTTTTTCAAAATTTGAAAACATATACACAGGATAAGTAAAAAACCATTCAAACATAAACGATGTCTGAAACTTTCGATTTTCCAGACCCAAGCTGTCTCACAGAAGGAGTTCGTAGTGAACAAGAAATGGAAGATGTCTTTGATTCTATAGAGGTAGAGAAATCACTTGAAGATGTCATTCAAAGCGTGGTATACCTAGGGAAATGGGGTAATCATTTCGGTTCAACGAGAAGAGTATATGAATATCAGGAAGATAGTGGTACCTCGGGATATTTTGATAGGCAAGGTGAAGAATATCATAGTATCTGCGACGAGGGGGTGAGTTACGTGGGGAGTTCTTCTAGAAGACAAATGTTTTCTAAGGAACCGACTCTACAATGCTGTTCCCGTTGTGGTGCTGATGAAGAAAAGGTCAATAAACGTGGTACGTTGGTTGAAAAAAGATATAATGTACCGGGCCATTTACTACCTCCTTTTACGAATACAGAATATGTTCGTAGTGTAGATAACCTTAGTTTTAGAGACATGGGTGATCCAAATGGTATTGAACTTATCTGTAGGTCGTGTTGTTTGACAAATACTAACCGACCTTTCTGTATGGATTGCGGATACTCTGAAATACTCTGTGTTCAGAATGGTGGAGAATTCTTTGAGAAGGATGACCGTCCGGGGTCTCAAGGCTGGAGATGTACTGGTTGTCTTCATATTCACATATTTGGACATGAATATGTTATGCCAGGGTTTGAAGACGTTGAATATCTCCCCCCCCTGGGTAATGTATACTATGGTGAATATACCAGCGAAGAAGAAGAAGATGTCGAAGCAGATGTTTATCAAGGGGAATATGAACTGGATGATGAAGAAGAAGAAAAGACATCTTCAGAGAAGGTTAATATAATTAAAGATATTGTTCGAGGGATTGGCGAAGTTTCCTTTGAGATTAAAGATGATATTAAAGAAGAAAATAATTATCTGAAACTAATGGATTACCTAAAAAAACTAAATGATAATGTCAAACTCTTAGATTGAGTAATTAAATAAATAATAAAATGATATCTTTTTTTATGGGAATCACAAAATTTGAAAAGGATAGTAATGATATGATACTAAACAATTATCCGTCTATAAGACATCTTTATGGCATCCAATTCTCAACGTGACAGGGCGACTAGGAGTAGATGTCTTGTTACTATTACCAGGTTGGAAGAAGAGCTAAAACAGGCAAATTCCCTTATTGAAGAAATGAGGGAAGAGCTCTTCTCCAAGGATAGAAAAATAGAAGTACTTGAACGGAGGTGTGGTATTACCCAAAGAAGAGAATGGGATGTCCGAAGTAGGAGGTGGTGGTTGATCTGGTTGAGAGATCATGATACGGATGCATATGAAATCCTTATGAGGACGATACATCAAACACTCGTGTTTGGAGTCGGAATAAAAGAACTGTTTCAGTCGAAGAGTAATTTTATTCTCAAGGAAAGAAAGAAGTCCTTGATTAGACTCCCCTTCTCCCAGACACCTTTCACCGTCCCGGACGGAGCAGCTCGCTGGCAGGAGGGAAAAGTAAGCCGAGTCAATGATTATCCTATAAATATCTATGGTATTAAATTTGTTTCAAGTCCCTCTGTGACTTGGGATGAAGATCAGGGGGAGGTCATAAAAAACGGAAACATAAGATGTTCATCAATTGATTGGCTTTCTGGATCAATTCCAAAGAAAGAACTTCTTGAAAGTTGTAAGACAAACAATATTAATATTAAAGCATCTTGGAATAAGTACAAGATAATCGAGGTAATGCTGAATCATGATAAAAAGATTGAAAATGAAAAAAAAACAATTAACGAACTCACATTGGAAGAACTAAAAGAAATAATCCGTAAGAAAGAAATAGAAACAAAACAAGAATAAAAAACAAGAATAAAAAACAAGAATAAAAAACAAGAAAAAAATATTTTTTTATGAAGTCATATCCCTTTCATTATCCTAAAATTTGAAACGTAATTAAAGAAGGGATGGTAAACAACTTATACGATTGAATTACTTAGTCATTCAACATGTCCGCAATTCATATCGCAGAAAAGGCATTCACGAACATTCCAATCCCTAAGGAATTCCTTGAACTGATGGTGCGAAAGTTTCCAGATCTTCCACCAGTTAAAGAATTGATGGAAGACTCTGAGATCCAAGGATTTGTATCATCTTCAATAAAGAAAAAGAGGAAGAGTCCAACAATTGAAGAAAGGCGGGGGAAGTATGATGAAGTGAAATGCGACGCAAGGATTTGGAAGACAATGAAGGGTACAAAGCGTGGTTATGATGATATCCAATGTTCATCAAAGAAGATTAAAGGTCAATGTATGTGTAAGAAACATCTTGCGTTGCAGAAGGAAGGAAAACTATGGCTTGGACTTATTACTGAGAAGCGCCCTGAAAATCCAGTTGGACCTCCTGGTTCAACCGAACCAAGGGAACATCAGTGGGCGACAGATGAAAAAGGAAACCTTATCGTTGAGGAAGAGGAAGAAGAAGAAGAAGTTGTTTCTTATGGGAATTATTCAACTGAATATCTTATGAAGCTTATCGCTGAAAAAGAAAAAGAAAGGAAGGATGATGTAAGTGATAGTGAAAATGGAGATGATTATGAGGTAATTACATTTGAAGGTACTGAATACAAAATGGTAAAGGAGGATAAGGTAGTCCTTTCGCTTGATAATTCAAAGATCGTAGGTAAGTGGGATACTAATAAGTCAATCATTGTATTTGATGAATGAATGAATAAATAATGGATAGTTAATTTAATAGTTAGGAATTTTTTTTACTTCGTTAGCTCACTTTCTTCAAAATTTGAAAATCAAAATATGATAACCTATAACTATTAAAAAATAATCATAACAGATCAAATCATGTCTGCTATTCAACTTGCAAAGAATACTCTTTCAAAGAATGTACCTATCGGGCGGGAGTTCTTTGAAAAACTGGTTGATCGTTTTCCGGATCTTCCAAGTGTTGATGAACTTATGTCTGATGAAACTCTTATGGTACCAGTAAAGAAGTCACAAAAGAAGAGAAGTCCACCCCTTGAAGAGCGTATGGGGCGGATTGATCCTATTAAATGTAATGCTCGTGTCTGGATGTCAAAGAAGGGTGCTGGTAGCCATGTTGGATATGATAATATCCAATGTACTGCAAAGAAAATTGATGGTGAATGTCTCTGTAAGAAACATCTTCAAGCACAAAAAGAGGGGACACTTTGGCTTGGACTTATTACAGAGAAACGACCAGAAAATCCAATTCATCCCAAGAATGGACACGAACATCGTTGGAGTACGGATGAAGAAGGAAATGAAATGGAATGGAAAAAGGAAAAGAAACCAAGGAAGCCTCGTCGTAAATCTCCTAAGAATAAGAAGGTTAGTTTGGAAGACCTTGACCTTGATCAACTAAAGGAACTGTTGAAGGAAAAGGAGAATAACGAAAATGGTGAAACAACTGAAGATATTACTGATGAAGAAGAAGAAGTAGAAAAGCAGAAGAAGGAGGTTGTGGAGAAGAAGGAGGAGAAGGTTGTGGAGAAGGAGGAGAAGGTTGTGGAGAAGGAGGAGGAGAAGGTTGTGGAGGAGAAGGTTGTGGAGAAGAAGGAGGAGAAGGTTGTGGAGAAGGAGGAGAAGGTTGTGGAGAAGAAGAAGGAGAAGGTTG
>MDTC01030431.1_pt1 | contig 14703 bp, 11 predicted proteins | sample 811181 | NCBI WGS metagenome assembly MDTC01 (sample SAMN05326644, study PRJNA326480) | marine metagenome | isolation source: seawater | place: Pacific Ocean: North | collected 2011 | reverse complement strand
CAGAGAAACATATTTCGTTTTCTTCGATTTGCCGGTGTCCTCGCATTCCTAGTTGTCGTTTACATGAATATATTCAGACACTTGATGTCACAAGAACGCGGGGATCAAGTAGTGGAGTGGATTGAATCATTTTACTGGGTTCTTACCACGATGTCCACTCTCGGATATGGCGACATTACTTTCGTCGGAAGTCCAGGGCGACTTTTTTCAATGGTGGTCTTGTTCACCGGAGTTTTCTATCTCTTTATTGTTCTTCCGTTCGTGTTCATGGAATTTCTCTACAAGCCTTTCATGGAATACCAAACTGGAGCACGGGTATCGAGAAAATTTGAACCCGCTGAGCAAAACCATGTAATTCTTACGCATTATGATTCAGTCAGTCATGCCCTAATGGATAAACTTACACAATTCGGATATCCTTTTGTACTCATCGTCGAAGACCTTAAGCAAGCCCTCGAACTGCACGATATGAATATTCCGGTCATGCTTGGAAATCTGAATGAATCCCAAACATTTACTGATGCCGCACTAGCAAACGCTGCCATGGTCGTAGCCACCGACGACGACATTCGAAATGTGAATATTGCCTTTCACGCTCGCGACGAAGCACCACAACTACCTGTGGTTAGCACTTGTAGTCATGAGACTACTGAAGAGATTCTGACTTTGGCTGGAGCCACTCATGTCATCCGACCAGCCAAGCAAATGGGTAGTTTTCTGGCCCGAAGAATAATTTGCACCGACAACAACACACATGTCATTGGTTCATTTGATGAAGTACAAATCGCCGAAGCCACAATTCACGGAACTCCGCTTGTCGGAAAAGAGCTCAAGGACACATCTCTCCGTGATGAATTCGGTGTGAATGTTGTAGGGATGTGGGAAAGAGGGCATTTCCAACAGCCAGAAGCAAATGCTTTACTCAACAACCACACTGTTTTGCTACTCGCAGGAAGGGAAGCAAATTTCAAAAAATACGACAGTGCATTTAGTGGATTTTCGCACAACGATGCCCCGGTTATAATTATCGGAGCTGGAAGAGTGGGAAGGGAAACCGCAAAGTCCTTAGACTCGATGAATATCCCTTATCGAGTGATCGAGTCGGATGAGAAAAAAGCTGGAATGGTTACAAATGCAATTCTTGGAGATGCCGCCGAAAAAACTGTTCTCGAACGAGCGGGCATCAATAAAGCACCAGCTGTTGTCATTACCAGTCATAGCGATGAAACCAATGTTTATCTTACGATTTATTGCCGCAAGCTTAGGCCTGACATTCAAATTATTACCCGGGCGTTTTTGCATCGTAATGTCGAACCTCTTCATCGTGCCGGTGCGGACTTTGTGATGTCCCAAGATCATATGGGAGCGAACACTATTTTCAACCTACTCAATCGAGCAGAAATCTTGATGATCACAGAGGGACTGGATATTTTTAGCCAAAAAACTCCGAAGTCCTTAGTTGGAATCAAACTCAAGGATTCAAGAATTAAGGAAAAGACTGGCTGTAGCATCGTTGCAATCAAAGGAGATGGGGGCACAATTATAACCCCCTCGCCTGATCATCAATTTCCAGAACAAGGTGAAATCATTCTTATCGGAGATGAAGCAGCAGAAAAAGCTTTCGAAGATAAATTTTGTTCCTCCTGATTTTTTGAATAAAAGTTTATTTTCATAAGTGGAAAAATTTGATTCCGCCTCTTTTTTCAAACTCGATCTAAGCCGTGGATTTTTTTCTGGAATTTTAGACGCCGGCTTTGGAATTTTTATCCTTCTTCTTGCGATTCGTACTTTCGAAGCACCGGGCTATTGCAAAGCAATTTTGGCAGGTGGGACTTCAATCGGATTAATTGCCAATCCTGTTCTCTTAAGTCTCTGGGGGAAGCGAAAGACTAGCGATACTGGAAAATGTGCCGTCTATATGTTTCTTTGTTCACTTTTTATCTTTGTCGCTTCTTTCGGAAATGAAATAATCAGTTTCACATTTTTTATTCTTCTTGCACAAGTTTGCTTCGCCCAAGTTCCCAGTCTTATGATCGGAATTTATTCTAGGTTGTATCAAAAGAAAGAAAGGGGGCTTCGAGTTTCTTTGACTCTTGTCCTGAGCACAATTGGTGGAATGTTCACTTCTTACATACTGGGCAAATACTTGGACATTCAGGAAGCAGATCATAGATGGGTTCTCTGGGCAATGGGGTTCTCGGCACTTTTTAGTTCACTGATTTTATTTTTCATGTCCCCAGTTAATTCACAGAATGAAAACTTAAGCATTTCAATTAGAATTCGAAACATCTTCAAAATACCATTTGAAGACTCTTTATTTTTAAGAGTTTTGATTGCCTGGATGATTTTGGGCTTTGGTGCAATTATGACCTTTCCATTACGCGTCGAATACCTGGCTGACAAAAATGGAATGAATATGTCCAATGAAGAGATCGCCTTGCTTGGAGTGGCTCTCTTTTTCAGTGCAAAAGTACTGGGAACATTAATCTGTGGGAAATTATTCGACCAAGTTCATTTCATGCAATATCGAATCACTCTCAATTTATTAATGCTTGTTTCAATTATCGTTTACTTCCACTCTACTACTTTAATTGGTGTGGCAATCGGTACTATTTTAGGTGGAATTGCGATGGGCGGAGCTAGCTTGGCATGGAATTTATGGGTAACTAAACTGGCCCCTTTAGGAAGAGAATCAGAGTACATGGGGGTTCATGTCGCTCTCACAGGCATACGCGGTACTACCGCACCTTTTATTGGATACCTATTGCTCGAACCATTTGGTTTTTCAGGAGTTTCAATTTTGTCTGCAAGCCTAATTTCCCTAGCGACAATACTTTTCGCTACCACTCTAAAAAACTCTCGCTTTTCAACCTAAGATTTCAAAAACTGATTACGAAGAATCGATAGGTTTGCTTACGAATTGACTCCCAGTGGGAATCCACTTTCATAAATATATGAAATTTCTTTATATAATTATTGTCCCGTTCTTTTTAATTTCTTCTGCTTTATTTTCAAAATCTAGACTTGGAGAGTACTACTATGGATTTGGTTATGCCATGGCTGAAGGTGGAGGAAGCCCCGCGATTGAGGGGAACTCTTTTAATTTCTCGCTTAATAGCCCTGCTAGCGACATTGCTGATTTCAAAGTTTATTTGGATTATGGAACTGCAGAACAAGGTACCACCGATAATACAGTCTGGAGTCTTGGACTGGATTACCTTTACCGACTCGACGATTTTATCGATGGAGGAGGAATGCTTCGACCTTTTATTGGATTTGGCGTTGGTTACCTAAGCGATGAAGCGAAAATCCGTTTGTCCGATGACGGAGTTTCCTGGACATTGATTGGTGGAACCGAAGTAATGTTTACTGAAGAACTTTCCTTTTCAATTGGGGCTAGATTCCTTGGGGTGTGGGCGGATTTTGGGAGTAATGACCTTGCACTCGACCTTGGGCTTTCCTGGTGGATAAATGACATTCATGGCGTAGCTTTTGAGTACTCCCATGCTTTCGACAATGAAATCGATTACATCGGGCTGAAGTATCTCTATTCTTGGCAGTAGAAAAGAAAGTGGATGGATGGTGGCGGATTGAACAACTGGAAAAAAAAATTCGAGGAAACTCCTGACCGTCGAGGTACCTCCAGTCTGAAATGGGGGAAGTACGATGGTTTGGATGTCTTGCCCTTGTGGATCGCGGATATGGATTTCAAATCTCCGCCCGAAGTCATTGGTGCTGCCATTCAAGCTAGTGAATTCGGGAATTTCGGGTACGCCGGGTGTCCTTCATCGTTGTACAAAGCTGTTTTGGAACGAGCCAAAATACTCTATGATTGGGAGATTAAAAAATCTTGGATTGTATGGTTACCGGGCATGGGTTGTGCACTCAATGTATCGTGCCGAATTTTTGAAAAGAAAAGAGCCCAAGTAATTTCACAAGTTCCGATCTATCCTCCTTTTTTATCCGCCCCTGAAAACTTTGGCCTCTCTTCTGTAAGAGTCCCCATGCAATGTAAAAATAATCGTTTTTCCTTTGATTTCGAGGCCCTTGAAGACTTGAAGACTAAGCCAGGTGATCTTTTTATGCTCTGCCATCCCCATAACCCAGTTGGAACTGCTTTCACCAAAAATGAATTATCTCTCTTCAGCGATTGGATTTTGGCGAGAGAACTCTATGTCTGTTCTGACGAAATACATTGCGATTTACTTTTGGAATCTAACCTTAGTCACTTTCCTTTAGCATCTATCTCGCCCGAAATCGCTGCCCGCACGATTACTTTAATGGCTCCGAGTAAAACATTCAACTTACCGGGATTTGGTTGCTCCTATGCAATCATTTCGGACGCTCAATTACGAAGCAACTTCAAGAAGTCAATGCATGGTATTGTTCCTGAGCCTCCCGCCATGGGGTACACTCTGACCGAGGCGGCTTACCTTTATGGAGAACCCTGGCGACGAGATTTACTCGATTACCTTTTGTTGAATAGAGAATTAGCAATGGAAAGAATTACACGTATTCCATTTTTAACTCCCTACTCTCCACAAGCGACCTATCTTCTATGGATTGATGCCAGGAATGTCCCTACTGCTGATCCCCATTCTTTTTTTGAGAAAAACGGTGTTGGATTATCGGATGGGAAAGAATTTGGAGCGCCAGGATTCATTCGACTCAACTTAGGTTGTTCACATAAATTATTATCACAGGCATTGGACCGAATGGAAAAAGCCTGTTGTTCATTTGTTTAATGGGAAACGAAAAAGAAGCCTTTGTTCATATTCAGAACCTTAGAAAAAGGATTTTAGAACATGACGAAAAATACTACAAATTAGCGAATCCCATAATTTCCGACCAAGCTTACGACCAACTCAAAAAAGAATTGGAAGAACTCGAGCTTACTTTTGATCCACTTGGTCTTTTTCCGAGTAAACAAGAATCTAAGGATTATATTAAACCACCGGATGTAGGAGACGATCGGCTGGAATCATTTTCTTCACATCGACATTTGAATCCAATGCTAAGCTTGGACAATACTTATGACCGAAATGATTTTTTTGATTTCGATCAGCGCTTGCGAAAGATTTTCGAATCTTCATCTCTTCCCTATGTGGTTGAACCAAAGATTGACGGAGTTGCTATCTCATTGACTTTTAAAAACGGAATCATGACGAGAGCGGTTACGCGTGGTAATGGTATCGAAGGAGACGATGTAACTAAAAATCTGCTGCATATTCGAAATATACCTACCGATCTGAGCTCTTTTCCATTACCGGAAATTTTAGAAATTCGTGGGGAAATTTATATGAGCCACGAAGAATTTGAGCGAATAAACAAGGAGCGAGAAAAAGCGGGACTTCCCCTATTTGCAAACCCAAGAAATTTAGCGGCAGGCACTGTGAAATTGCTCGATCCAAAGGAGGCGAGAAAGAGAAAACTTGAGGTCGTACTTTATGGATTAGGTGGATGCGAGCCCTCCAACTATTTCTCCCTACAATCACAGTTTCATGAATCCTTAAAGAACTGGGGAGTACCGGTTGTAGAATTCTTTCAGTCAGTTTCTTCGGCTGAAGAGGCTTGGCAGTCAATAACCATGCTGGATAATGTACGCCACGAATACGCCTACCCCACTGACGGGGCCGTGATCAAATTGAATTCGATCGAGATGCAAAAGAAAGCGGGTTCTACCTCAAAGGCTCCACGCTGGGCAATTGCTTATAAATTTGAATCCGAAAGGCAGTCTACCCTGCTCGAGGATATAATTATGCAAGTCGGACGGACAGGAACAATTACACCAGTTGCATGCTTACGGCCGGTTCAACTTGCCGGAACCACAGTCTCGCGTGCTAGTTTGCATAATGCGGATGAGATCCAGCGTAAAGATATACGAATTGGAGATCGGGTAATCGTAGAAAAAGCTGGAGAGATCATTCCCCAAGTAATCGAAGTCGAAAAACAATATCGCAACCAAGAGACCACCTCTTTTATATTTCCAAAATTCTGCCCAACCTGCCAGTCCTCCCTTGTTCGTTCCGAGGGTGAAGCTGCGTGGCGCTGCCCAAGTTCAGCATGTCCTGATCAGACAAAAGCTAGATTACAGTACTTCGCATCGAGAAATTGTATGGATATTGATCACCTTGGAGAAGCTGTGGTCGAACAACTGGTTGAAAGAAATTTAGTTTGCCGGATTTCGGATTTATACAAATTAACCACTGAAAAAATCCTTCAATTGGATGGATTTGCCCAAAAATCAGCCCAAAACTTGATTCATTCAATCGTTCAAAGTAAGGACCGTGAACTTTGGAGATTGCTTTGCGGCTTAGGTATTAAACATGTTGGCACTGCAGCCGCCAAAGACTTATCGAATAAATTTCTTAGCCTCCAGGCTCTAACGGAATCTTCTCGCCAAGAACTGATCGAAATCGATGGAGTTGGAGATACTATGGCTGAGAGTATCTTCAATTTTTTTCGCGAGGAAGAAAATGTTTTAATGATTAATGAACTCATTCGTCTTGGATTGAAGACCAACTATGATTTATCCACTGCAAAGTCATCATATTTAAGCGGAAAAACTTTCGTTCTTACTGGAAGCTTAGTTTCCCATACCCGTGAAAAGGCTAGTGAAATCATTGAATCATTGGGAGGAAAAGTATCAGCAAGCGTAAGTTCAAAAACAAGCTACCTTGTGGCTGGCCCCGGAGCTGGTTCAAAATTGCAGAAAGCTAAAAGTATCGGGGTTGAAATACTTTCAGAAGAGGAATTATTGAAACTCATAAACAATTAGCCTGTTTTCGTGGTTCTCCCTAATTTGCGTTGTGAGAACAAAGACGATTCTATAACATAGGTGTTTTAAATAATAGAATTACAATGCCTCACTCCACCAAAGTTGAATTCGACCCCGTTAAAGATGCCCTTTCTGACATTGCATTGGGGAAGATGGTAATTGTTACCGATGATGAATCCCGAGAAAACGAAGGTGATCTTGTCATGGCTGCTTCCAAAGTCACACCCGAAGCAGTGAACCACATGATTTTGAATGCACGTGGATTGATTTGCGTGCCCCTCCTTAGCAACCAACTCAACAGGCTTGGAATTTCAAGCATGGTACCACACAACCGAGAGGCCCAGCGGACTGACTTTACCGTTTCAGTGGATGCCGCTGAAGGCATTACCACTGGAATCAGTGCTTATGACCGGGCGAGCACAATAGGAATTTTGTCAAATCCATCGGCGAACCCAGAGTCTCTCGTACAACCTGGTCATGTCTTTCCACTCCGTGCTCGCTCTGGAGGTGTGCTTGAACGGGCAGGTCATACGGAAGCAGCAGTTGACCTTGCTTCTCTTTCCGGCTTACACCCAAGCGGAATAATTTGCGAGATTCTCAAGGAAGATGGCTCAATGGCCAGACTTCCAGACTTGCGTAAATTAAAGAAGAAATGGGGAATGAAGCTTATATCAATCGCCTCTTTGATTGAATATCGTCATCAACGAGATCAACTCATTGAAAAAATTTCAGAATCTGATTTCCCCACATCCTTTGGTACTTTTAGACTCCATATTTTCAGAAGTATTCTCGACAAACGCACACACTATGCACTCACGCTTGGAAAATTCACCAAAAGATCGTCGATTCTGGTTCGGGTGCAAACTGCCAATATTCTTGCCGACTCTTTAGGTTTACTTGAAAAAGGAGGACATAATTCAATCATTCCTGAAACCTTGAAAGCTCTCGCAGAAGCTGGTGCCGGAGCACTTCTTTATATGGAACCACGTCAAACTGACTTTAACTCTAAAAACAGCGGAAATGATATCCTTCCATCCGCTGCCCTTCCTCCTAAAATGGACTTCAGGGATTATGGAATCGGAGCCCAAATTTTGGTTGCCCTTGGTCTTAAAAAATTAAAATTACTCAGCCGTGATGATCGAAAAGTGGTGGGACTTGAAGGGTATGGACTGGAAATCACCGACCGCGTGATTCTTCCCCGAAGATGAGTGAGGATAATCCATTGTTTTCTCCTATTGATCCATCGCCTTTTTCGATTGGAATAATTGCCGCACAATATAATTCAAAACTTTCGCAAGCTCTACTTGATCGAGTTCAAGATATTCTTCAAGAAAATGGAAGTCCAAAAGAAATGCTTGTCGAGAGAGTCCCCGGTTCGCATGAAGTCCCGGCAGGCTTGAAAATGCTGCTCGGGGCAAAAACTTTTTCATGCCTTATCGGACTGGGGGTTGTAATCAAAGGAAGCACATCGCACCATCACTTAGTAGCTGACTCTGCGGGCAATGCGATTCAATCCTTAGTCGTTGAACATGGCACGCCAATAATCAACGGAATTATCGTAACCGAAGATTTAGTTTCAGCAGAAGAAAGAATCATCGGTACAATTGATCGTGGGAAAGAATTTGCACATGCCGCGCTTCAAATGGCAAAACTTAATATGAAATGGACCTTGATCTAGTTATTAATCCAGACTGGAGTCAAAGGCGTCAAAATCGATGTGCTGCGTTTCGCTTTCTGTTTCAATGGGAAATGAATCCAACAGAAAACCTTTCCGAGGACTTAAACGAATACCTCGAAAGGCTCGAGGGGGAGGAAGAATTTTTCACCTATGCAATTCAACTAGTTGATGGAATCATTGAAAAACTGGGGATAATAGATTCGATTATAAATGAACTCGTTGACAACTGGGAATTTTCTCGTATCGCAAAAACCGATTTGGCCCTTCTAAGAGTGGCTATTTTCGAAATCAAATACCGATTAGATGTTCCACCAATTGTTATTATTAATGAAACACTTGAGATAAGTAAGGATTTCTCCTCCGAAAATTCGAGGAAATTCCTAAATGGAGTTCTCGATAAAGCCATGGAACAAATGAATCGACCAACCCGAAAACCGGCTATATAAAATCCTTTTTTTTTCTTAAATTTTCCCAATCCCAAAAACACGAAAACCAATAGTTTTCATTTTTTTGAGGTCCAGTAAATTTCTTCCATCAAAGAGATGGGCCGGACGGAGCATATTTTCCAAAATTTTTGGATAATCCAAAGACTTAAATTCTTCCCATTCCGTCATCAGGGCAATGGCATGTGTGCCTTCACATGCTTCTTCTGCGGAGTTACAAAACTTCAAACTAGACTCGTACTCGGAATGATCAATTTCAAGAGAGGCTAAAATTGTTTTCTTTGATACTTGAGGATCATAAATGCGTAGGTTCCCTTTCTCTTCAAGAAGTCTTTTGCATACCGTAATTGCTGGAGATTCTCTCGCATCATTGGTGTCTTCCTTAAAAGCAAAACCAAGAATCGCAATACTTTTACCAGAGATAGTGTTGAACATTGCATCGAGCATTCGACGAACAAATCTCTCCTTCTGGAAGTTATTCATTACAATGACCTGTTCCCAGTAACAGGCGACTTCAGGCAGTCCGAAATGCCGGCAAAGATAAGCAAGATTTAAAATATCTTTTTGAAAACAGGAACCACCAAAGCCGACTGAACTTTTAAGAAACTTTGGACCTATTCTTGAATCTGTTCCAATCGCAACCGCCACCTCTTCGACATCAGCTCCGGTGGCTTCACAAAGAGCGGAAATTGAATTAATACTTGATATGCGTTGAGCTAAGAATGCATTAGCAGTGAGCTTGGAAAGTTCAGAAGACCATAAATTGGTTGTAATGATTCGGTCGCGCGCAACCCAATTCTCGTAGATGCCCGCAACTTTTTCCACAGCTGCTTGCCCTTCTTCACTTTGATTTCCTCCAATTAAAACCCTATCCGGACTCTCCAAATCTTTCATTGCATTACCTTCGGCCAAAAACTCTGGATTGGAAACGACTTGGTACTTAAAACCATTCTGAGCCTCACTTAACATCTCATTGACCATTTGAGCAGTGCGAACCGGTACCGTAGATTTTTCGACTACAATTTTATCCCCCCCTCCCACTCGGGCAATACTTCGGGCACAGGACTCAATAAATCGAAGATCCGCAGCTTTTCCGCAGCCAGAACCATAATCCTTGGTTGGCGTATTCACACTTATAAAAATGATATCGGCTTCGCGTATATTTTGATCGATATCAGTCGTAAAAAATAAATTCTTACCGCGGGTTTCCTCTACTATTTCAAGCAATCCCGGCTCGTAAACTGGAAGTTCTCCAGTATTCCATTCGGCGATTCGGGCATCATTCAAATCAACCACCGTTACAGAAATTTCAGGACACTTTTTAGCAATCATAGCCATCGTTGGTCCACCCACGTATCCTGCCCCTATACAACAAATCTTCATTAATTTTTAATACCAAATTTTTTCAATCCTTGCGATTCCATAATCCATGCCTGATTATAAGGGATTTGTAAATGGAAGAACTTCTTAATATTCCGTGGGGTCGTTTTGCCCTGCTTTTTGCATTTTTCTACCTCCTTTTCATCGGCCTAGCATGGATTTTTGGGAACAAGATTCTTTTCCCTGTACCAATACCATCAACCTATGAATTATCTTCAGAATTTAGTAGAATAAATACAAAAAAAGAAACTAGCATTGCTCTATTTCGTGAAGGAGAAATCATTTCACCAAAATGGACCATTTTATACAGTCATGGAAATGGGGAAGACCTAGGCATGATAAAAAATACTTTCAAAAAGTGGAAAGGACACCCATGGGAATTCATTGCCTATGATTATCCGGGCTATGGAATGAGTGAGGGGAAACCATCAGAACAAGGATGCTACGAAGCAATAGATTCAATCTTCCATCACTTAACTGAGACTCTCGGACGCCCTCCTGAAAAAATCATCGCCTGGGGAAGATCACTGGGAACCGGCCCTTCTTGTTACTTGGCCTCGCGTCAAAGACTGGGTGGATTGATATTGGAAACTCCTTTTTTATCGGCTTTTCGGACGGTTACTGAAATCCCAGTCCTGCCTTGGGATTATTTTGAAAATATTTCCTTGGCAGAAGATATAAATCTGCCCTCCTTAATCATTCATGGACGGTGGGATGAAGTTGTCCCTTTTCGTCAGGGTAAAAAATTGCATTCTCTTCTGCCTGAGCCGAAAACATTTATCGAGATTGAAAATGCTTCCCACAACGACTTGGAAGAAGCGGGTGGAGAGTCCTACCGAGCAGGAATTGAGAACTTTATTCAAGGACTGGGATCTTGATTGATTAATTCCAAGTTAGAAGTAATGGTCGAGTAGTTTATATTTAATGATGTGGATCATATAACCAGTGTGGAATGTAAATGCTTGGATTAAATAAGAGAGAAAATAGGATTTTTAAAATCAGTGTTATGGGTCACCTAGTACTCGCAACTGGAATTGTATTTTTTGCATTTATTCCAAGTTGTGAGGAGAAACCCGAAGAAGTCCATGTCTTCGAACTTGCTTCTTCCCCGCCTATTCTGGCCCCTGCAATTTTGCCCCCAAGGCCAACTCCACCGGTAAAAAAAGTTATTCCAAAACCAAAACCGACTCCTCCTCCAACTCCCAAGCCTAAGCCGGTCGTCGTAAAGAAGAAGACCCCTCCCCCCAAAAAGCCTACTCCTTCTCCTCTCCCAAAAAAGATCGTGCCCACCCCAGCCCCCAAAACTCCTACCAAGCCAAAAGCCATTTCAATTGAACAATTTCGTAAAAGCCAAAACTTACCCCCTGCTCCACCGAGCCGCCCAAAGGTTCAGGCATTACAACCGATCCAAATTGATCCAAGGAATTACAGTCTCCCAAAAATCAAGGTGACTCAAAACAGCACCGTAAGTTCCTCTGTTTCTGCCAATGCAGTCAACCAGTACCTTGCTCGTGTAAAAGCTCAGCTCGAAGGCATTTGGAGAAAACTCCTCAGCGATGCCGCACTGAACAATGGAGGGGAAGCAAGATTAAGTTTTCGCATCTCCTCCAAGGGTACAATTGTTTCTCCAAGGTTGTCACTCTCTTCTGGCAATCCTGCCCTGGATCGATTGGTTTTTGAAGTAAGTAGACGAGCGGGTAATTTTGGTACACCACCCGGTGGAAAGTTAGATTCTACTCTCGAAATTCCTTTTCGGGTAAATTAAGCTTTACTAATATGAAATTTGACTGGAAAAGACCACTCGCTCCGACTCTTTGCGTAGGGGGTTTATTATTGTGCCTATCTCGTGATCCAATCATTGGACTAGGCGTTTTTTTGGTTACTTTTGCCTTGATTCTTGGATTTTCCCGCGGAGGATCTTCGTAAGCTTTCTTGTTTTTGTTCGATGATTTCTAGTTTTATTGAATTAATTCTATCCTCCTGCACAGAAAAAAGTTTTCGGCGGTGGGGCCTCGATTGGTAAAGTCCAGTTTTTTTTAATTCAGTGGCATATTCGTTGTCATTGAGAAAAGCCTCTAAACTACTGATTATTTTTTCTTCTTCCTCAATCTGCTCAACAGGAAAAACAACTTCGATTCGTCGAAAGAAATTCCTCGGCATCCAATCTGGACTGCCAAGATAGGTTCTTTTTCCAACCGCAGCGTTATGAAAATGAAAGATCCGGCTATGTTCGAGGAAGCGGCCAAGCAAACTAATCACACGAATATTTTCACTCAGGCCTTTGACTCCGGGTACTAATCCACAAATACCGCGTACTATTAGGTCGATCTTTACCCCCGCTTGTGAGGCAAGGTACAACTCATCTATACATTCCGGATCAATCAAACTATTTACCTTTATTATGATCCTGCCCTCTTTCCCTGCCTTTACCGCTTTTATCTCATCACGAATCATCCGAACGACCTCGTTATGCAAAGCAAAAGGAGCAACTAGAATTTTTCTAAAGTTTGGCTTCCTTGTATATCCAGTCAAAGTATTAAATAAGTTTGCCAAGTCGGCGGTGAAAGAAGCCTTGGAAGTAAACAAACTATAGTCCGTATAAGTTTTGGCCGTGCTCGGATTGTAATTACCGGTTCCCAAATGAGCATACCTTTTAAGTTTATTTTTCTCCCTTCTCACTACTAAACAGCACTTGCAATGTGTCTTCAGCCCACTTAATCCATAAACCACATGAACACCGACCTCCTCCATTCTTCTTGACCATTGTACATTGGCTTCCTCATCAAATCGTGCCTTAAGTTCGACAAGTGCAGTCACTTGCTTTCCATTTCGGGCGGCGTCCATTAGTGATTGTACGATAGGAGAATCTCCACTGGTTCGATAAATTGTTAACTTTATTGCAAACACCTCCGGATCATCTGCCGCAACTCTAAGAAAATCGACCACTGGGGTAAAAGAATCGTAGGGATGATAAAGGAGAAAATCTTTTTTTGATAATTCTTGAAATAGATTTTCCCGCTGACTCAGCAAAGATGGAATCCGGGATTCAAAGGGTTGAAACTTCAAGTCTGCCCTCTCCAACATGTCGGGAAGCTTCATTAACCGGTATAAATTGATCGGGCCATTGATCTTAACCACATCCTTCAAGTCCAGTTTTGTGGAAGAGAGTAAATAATTAAGCACCTCTTCTTCGACATCCTCGTCAATTTCGAGCCTTACTGCTTCTCCTTTTCTTCGATTATGTAATTCTTCCTCGATTGAAAAAAGTAAATTTTCCACCTCTTCCTCGTCGACGTAGAGATGACTGTTCCGAGTGATTCGAAATACCCATGCTCCCACTGCCTCGTGTCCGGGAAATAAATCAGATACAAAATGCCTGACCACATCGCTCAAAAATACAAAGGTATCACCTTTCTTATTCTGACTTTCAATCTTTACCAACCGAGGAAGAATTCTGGGAACTGGAACTATAGCCCGCAAAGGAGCTCCACTTTTTTTTCTCCGGTTCCTCAAAGAAACAAATAAATTAAGGGACTTATTTAAAATCAGGGGAAAAGGATGAGTCGGATCCACTGCAAGTGGAGTAAGTACGGGGTATACTTCTCTTCGAAAATAGGCCCGCAACCAATTGAATTCCAATTTAGACAAACCCTCCACCGGCTTAAATGCAATATTTTCAGCCTTTAATTTGGGCTGTAGATGTTTCCGCCAGCATTCATACTCGCGAACCGACATTTCCCTGGCTCTCTCCCTCACTTCGTTGAGCAATTCATTGGGCAGACTACCATCTAAGCTCGGTCTCGTAATCCCGGCATCCACTTTCTGCATCAGCCCAGCTACCCGAATCTCGTAGAATTGATCTAAATTCGAACTCACAAAAGATAAAAACCTGGTGCGTTCAAGGAGAGGATATTTTTCGCAAAATGCCTGATCCAATACCCTTCCGTTAAAAGCAAGCCAACTCAGTTCACGATTAAAGTATCGCGCTTGAGGAACAACTTCTCGCTTTAGAGGCTTTCTTTTTTCGATCATAACGAAGATAAATTATTACCTTCAATCCTCTAATATACAATTACAATCCAACTATCCTTTCGGTCAATCCCTTGACCTACTCTCACTAATTGACTAAGTTTCTGTTATAGCTCTTTGAAATTTTGTTGGGGGTGTTCCGGATTCGACTGCAATGTGGAAAATGCGGTCGCGTATCGAGGATGACGCTTGGCCTCGTAAAAAATGCTTCAAACCATTAAATGGCGAAAATAATATCGTTAGCTTCGAGCCTGAGCTCGAAGCGCTTGCAGCATAAGTCTGCACGTCGACAGTCTACTGACACCTGCTGGGTAGTCGGGGCGTTAAAAAGCAGGTAAAACCTCGGAGCGTTTGCTTGTCTATCGGAGGCTAAACGGCTGAAGATAAGCTCGGCT